>FWWL01000058.1_pt1 | contig 279940 bp, 253 predicted proteins | sample 2228331 | NCBI WGS metagenome assembly FWWL01 (sample SAMEA103939775, study PRJEB20133) | metagenome
GTTATATGTGCGTTTGATCGTGTTGGCGTTGCGTCGTTTATGTCAGTTGGGGGTGAGGCAAGTGTGAGAACTTACTTCCCGTATACGCTCTCAGACCTTCCCCTGTGAACCGATGCCCCTTTTTAAACGAACGGAGGACGCTTCCATGCGAACGATTGGATGCTCTATCGGGCTTGTGATGTTGCTGGCGCTTGGGTGCGCCCAGCCGTTCACCTATCAGGGCTTGCTGAAAGAGAACGGCAACCCCGCGAACGGGACTTACGACTTTCGTTTCCGACTGTACGACGCCTCCTCAGGCGGAACACAGGTCGGAACTGACCAGTTTGCCAACGACCTGAATGTGCAGAACGGCTTGTTCACGACCACGATTGACTTTGGCGCGACGGGCGCGAACCCCGCCGATGTGAACTGCAACGCGAATGTAGACGACGCCGACCTGCTGGTGGTGCTGTTCAACTTCGGCAGCGGGTGTTGAGCGCCGTTGCGATATAATTTCCGCAGAGGGGGTCTAAGGAGTGCGGAAGCGGCGCTTCCGCGCTATCCCCCCTCTGCGGAAGCTGGGCTTCGGCACTCCACATTCGCGGTGCTGAAAATAGAATGCACAGGCATCAGAAGCGTGGGGGATTCGCCTGCATCCGTCCAACCTTGATTCAAGCGGGGCATCTTTGCAACAGAGCGGATGCGCCGTCGGTTTTTTTTGGGTAGAATCGCACCATGCGCTACACCGAACAACTCTGGCAGTCTATAGAACCGATTTATGGGGCGATTTTGCAACATCCCTTCCTCGTAGGGCTGACTGACGGTAGTCTGCCGCGCGAGGCTTTCCAGTTTTATGTGGTGCAGGATGCACACTATTTGCGGTACTATGCCCAGTGTTTGAGCCTTGCTGCTGCCAAAGCGCCCCACGACGACTGGTTAGTGACCTTCAACGAGCATGCGAAAACAGCGATTCTGGTAGAGCGCTCGTTGCACGAAGGCTTTTTCAAGGATTTTGGGCTGACCCCCCAGCAGGTCTACGCGACACCGATGGCGCCTACCTGTGTGGCGTACACTCACTACTTGCTGGCGGTGTGCTATGCACGCCCGTTTCATGAAGCACTGGGGGCGATACTGCCATGCTACTGGATTTACTGGGAGGTCGGCAAAGAGTTAGAAAAGCACGGTTCACCGAACCCGCTCTATCAGCGCTGGATTGACACCTACGCCTCCGAAGCCTTCGGGGATGTGGTGCGCGAGGTGCTGGTAATGACGGACGCTGTGGCGGAGACGCTTACGGATGCCCAGCGCGATGCAATGCGTGCCCATTTCGTGATGACCAGCCGCTACGAGTGGATGTTCTGGGACATGGGCTACCGTCAGGAGCAGTGGCCCGTTTAAGGAGGCTCGCGATTCCTGCCACAGGATGTCCCCCTCCATATGCTGAACCTCGCCGCGAACGCTTTGATTGCAGGCGTAACGCTGACCCGGAGGGGGAGACTTGCAGAAGCCGTGTTCAGTCTCTGACCAGCCAACTCTACAGGTATACTTAACCTACATGCAGGCGAGCCTCTATGTGCATATCCCGTTCTGCCATCGCAAATGCGGGTACTGTGATTTCAACTCCTACGCGATGGCGGGGGCGATTGTGGAGGCGTTTGTGGAAGCCCTCCACCGCGAGATTGCGCAAACACCCTACGCGGGCGCGCGCGTCCCCACCGTCTTTTTTGGCGGCGGCACGCCCACCTTCTTGGACGAAAAGACGCTCGCGGGTATTCTGGAACATCTCGCGCGACAGTTTCGTATTGAGCCGAATGCCGAGATCACCATCGAAGCCAACCCCGGCAGTGTGCGTGCAGAACAACTCCGTGCGCTCCGGCAGGCGGGGTTCAACCGCATCAGTTTCGGGGTGCAGTCGTTCGATGAGGCGGAGCTGAAACGCATGGATCGCATCCACTCGCCGCAGGAGGTGTACCAGAGCGTGGAATGGGCGCGCGCGGCGGGGTTTGAAAATCTCAATCTGGACCTGATTTTCGCGCTTCCCGAGCAGACGGTGGAGCGCTGGGCGAGCAATCTGGAGCAAGCCATCGCGCTGAACCCCGAACATCTCTCGCTCTATGCGCTGATGCTGGAGCCGAACACCCGATTCTACCACCTCTATCAGAAGGGGTTGTTGCGCCTGCCCGATGAGGAAGTGCAGGTGGCGATGTACCGCCTTGCGCAGGCGCGCACCCGTGCGGCAGGCTATTATCAGTATGAGATTTCCAACTACGCCAAGCCTGGCTACGAGTGCCAGCATAACCTCGTTTACTGGCGCAACGAGCCGTATCTGGGGTTCGGTCCGGGTGCTGTTTCGTACATGGAGGGCGTGCGCTGGACGAACATCAAGCACCCGCGCGAGTATGTGCGTCGGCTCCAGGCGGGCGAGTCGCTGGTGCTGGAATCGGAAGCGCTGGAAGGCTGGGAGAAGGTTGGCGAGACGCTGATGCTGGGCTTGCGGATGACAGCGGGGGTGAATCTGGCGGCGCTGGAGGCGCGTTTCAACCTGCCTGTTGGCGCCCATTATGCCGAAGTGATGGCGCAGTTGCAGGCGCGCGGCTGGCTGGAGCAGGAAGGCGACTGGATTCGGCTCACCGACGAGGGATTGCTATGGCACTCGGAGGTCGCGCTGGCGTTTCTGGAGTGAGCGCGGTCTGGTCGCAGGCGCGTCCGCCGCTTTTATTGCGATGGCTGTCGCATCTCTATGCGCTGGGCTGGCGTGCCTACGAGGGAGCCTATCGGCTGGGGCTGAAGCGTCGGCAGGTGTTGCCGGTGCCGATTATTGGCGTCGGCTCGCTGTGGGTGGGGGGTGTGAGCAAGACGCCGCTGACGATTGCGATTGCCCGCTATTTTCATCAGCAGGGGCGGCGTGTGGTGGTGCTGGCGCATGGCTACGGGGGGCGTCGCTATCGGCAGGTAACGCTTCTGGAGCCGGGCGAGGTTGCCGACCCCTACGAGGTGGGCGATGAGGCGTGCGAAATCCGCTGGACGCTGCCCGAAGTGCCCCTCGCAGTCGGCAAATGGCGTGTGGCGGTCGCCCGCGCCGCCCTCGAGCGCTGGCAGCCCGACCTGATGGTGATGGACGATGGGTTTCAGCACCTGCCGCTGGCGCGTTGTGTGGACTTAGTGCTGCTGCCCGCTGATGAATCGCCTTTCGGCAACGGCTACTGCCTGCCTGCAGGACCGCTCCGGGAGCCACCTTCGGGGCTACGCCGCGCCAGCGCGGTGCTGTGGATGGGCGAGGGAGAACCGAAAACGGAACTGCCTCTGCCCACCTTCCGTGTGGCGTTGCGCATGGCAGAACCCGTTCCCCTTCGGCGGGACTTCCCTCCCCTGAATCCTCAAACGCCTGTGCATGTGATGACGGGTATCGCGCGCCCTGAACGCTTTGTGGAGGCGTTGCATCAGGGTGGCTGGCGAATCGAATCGGTTGCGGTTTTCCCTGACCATGCAGACTTTCGGCGTGCGAATCTGAGCGGTTACCAGAACACGGTCGTGCTGACCACCGTGAAAGATGGCGTTAAACTCAGCGCGGTGCTACCGCCTTCCTGTCGCGCCTACGCCCTGCCGCTTCTCGCCGAGCCAGAGGCAGGTTTCTGGGAGTGGCTGGTGGGGGCGGCATCTCTCTAACCGCCCCCAAAGCGATTACCAGCAAGGAGGATTTTGCGTGGTGGAGCAATAGCGCTCGCAGACATTCTTTATAGGCGTGTCAGGAATGCCGAAGAAGTCACCAAAGCAGGTCTGGTGCGGGTCTACCCGGTTGAACTCGGTTTCATTCCGAGGCACACGGTTGTTCCAGCCGGGCGGATAACCGAACCAGTAGTAGTAAATCGTGTTGCGCTGGGAACAGACTCCGCCATCGGGCGGGTTGCGCCATGCAGGCGGAATTTCGCCACCGCGCGGGATGCCCAGATGGTGCGACCACTTCACATGCCCATCAATATAAGCAAGGTTGGCCCCCAGCGTATGGCGCGGCCAGATATCAACCTTGAACCAGTAGTCAAACCAGTAGGTGCCTGCGTTGTAGTACCAGTAGCCATCCACCAGCGCAATCGTTTCCGCAGGGCGTGGAATATACGACTCGGTGATGACTTTTCCAATCATCTGGCGCCCCACGCTGAGGCGGCAGGTATCATAGCTGAAAATCCCGTAGTTCGGCACATAGGCAAAGTAGCGGAAAGTGCCCACACTACGCAGAGCGCTGTTTCGGTGTCGCAGTCGCGCGGGCCAGTCCATCCCGCCCCCATCCGCAGGGTAAGAGGGACAGGTCAATATCTCAGCACTGCGCCGGTACGGGTGAAGCAGGTCAAACAGGTGAACCACAGTATAGCCTGTTCCGCTGATTCCGCGCGGATAGGTGCTGTCGTAGTCCGTCGCGTACATGAGGGTTGAGTGAATACTCTGGCGTACATTACTCAAGCACTGCGTTTGGCGCGCCTTCTCTCTCGCCTGGTTAAACACAGGGAACAAAATTGCTGCGAGAATGGCGATAATTGCAATCACCACCAGCAGCTCGATAAGCGTAAACGCTCGGTTTTTCATCGAATACGGACCTCCACTGCCTTATTATACACCATTTCGACGGGGTTGTCAAGTCGGCGGGTTTTTCTCCTGCTGCTGGCGCTCTTCGTATTCGGCGCGGCGCACATGCAGATAGAGCGTGATGCCGCGGTTGGCAATCATCCCGCCCACGATTGCCATCAGCACCAGCAGCAGAATGGAACGCACGCTTGCCCAGACGCCCGTCACCAGACTATTCAGGTCAGGGCTGTTGGTCTGGGGATTATTCATCAATCGCTGGGGCGGGGTTTGAAACATCTGGTAGGCGAGTCCGAAGCAGAGGAGCATGAGCCCGACCCCCACGAGCAAAATCAGCAGGGCGAAAATCCGTCCCAACCAGTCGCGATGGGGTTTCATTGGCTCAGCTGCTGGAGCGCCGATTCGGCGATCTGGCGCATGACGGGGTCTTCGGAACGGGCGGCGCGCTCGAAAAGCGGTTTCGCGGCGTAGGAGGCACGCTCCTTGAGGGCGACCAGTGCATAGCGTTGCGTGGCGGGGTTTTCAGCCGCTTGCAGGAGTGCGGGTTCCGCCTCTGGAATCTGGCTGAGCGCGTGCGCCGCAAAGTAGGCGACGGTCGGATTGGGAGAGCGCAATTGTATTATGAGAGCAGGGATTGCCGGCGCACCGATTTTCACCAGACTGCGAGTCGCATTGCGCGCCACCCCGCCATCGGGATGGGCTAACGCGGCGATGAGCGCCGGGATGGCGTTCGGGTGTCCCGTTGTGCCCAGCGCGTCGGCGGCAGTGCGGCGCACGGTGGCGTCAGGGTCGTTGAGGGCGCGGGTGAGCATCGCTACCGCCTGCGCGTCGTTGAGAACTCCCAGCGCCAGCACCGCGCGTCGGCGCGTGGCGGCATTCTGGCTCTGCAGGGCGTCCTGAAGCATGCCCAGCGCCTTCGTGCCCGCGCGCTGAAACCCCGACACGCAGGCGTCTGCCACAATCAGGTTCGGGTCTTCCAGCCCCGCGCGCAGGGCACGCAGGGCGCTCGGCGTCGCCATCTGTCCCAGTCCCAGCGCCGCCTGCGCCCGCGCGTCGGGGTCTTCATCGGGAGAACGGATCGCTTTAATCAATACCGACTCGGTGCGCGGGTCGGCGATACTGGCTAAGGCGGTCAGCACAACACGCCGTTTTTCGGGCGGGAGTTTCAAAAACGGCAGGATGGCGTCCACTGCGCGGCGGTCGCCGATTCGCCCCAGCACGCTGATGGCGCTGAGCTGGAGTCCCTCGTCTTGGGTATTGCGCAACAGCTTTAGCAAACCGGGTACGCTGGCGCTGCCGAAGCGGGTCAGCACCTCGCCTGCGGCGTCTCGCGCCCCGCTATCCTCAAACGCCTTGAGCGCGACAGGCAGGCATTTGAGACCCAGCTCCGACATCACCTGAATCGTGCCGTTTTTGACTTTGCTGTCGCCGTTTTTCAGCCCTTCCGCAAGTGCCTCCAGATGATTCCCTCCGATTTTGCGCAGGGCGTCCAGAAAACGGTCGCGCACTTTCGGTTCTGGGTCGCGTAGCATCGCAAGCGCAATCTTCACGGCGTCGGGGCTATTGAGTCGCTCCACGCCCTCTGCCACGCGCAGGCGTGCGGGTGTGCGGCGCGATTGAATCAGGTCAAAAAAGTCGTCGCGCTGTGCCATCTGCTGGAGCGCCTGCACCTGAGCAGCAGGGTCTGTGCCGGTTGCCTGCTCAATCAGGCGGTTGGTGGCGATATTGTTCCAGACCGCGCTCCCGATCACGCCCAGCACTGCCGCGCCAAACAGCAGTCGGAAAAGCCACACTTTCATCGCGGCTCCCGATTCGCCACCTGCCGAACCTTTCCTGCCTCACACAGGCTCCAGCAGGTATAACACGAGGCACTTGCACGCGCCCCCCGACTTAATGAACTCGCTCATGGGAACCTCGTACACCGTGTAGCCGCGCTCTTCCAGATGGAAGCGTAGAATGGGGCATCCTGCGGGCATCACCACATGCTTGCCCACCACGACCGAATTACATGCAAAGCGCAACGCCTCTTCGGGCGTGACGGGAATCGTCTCAAAGTGTTGCTCAATCACACGCCGTGCGTACCAGTCAAACGCTTCCGGATAGTAAGCGACCAGACGCCCGCCCAGCGGCAAAAAGCAGGTGTCCAGGTGATACCAGCGGTCATCCACCAGCTCCAGACTCAGGGTTTCCAGCCCCGTAATCTGGCTGAGGTAGCGATGGGCGCAGATGTCGGTGCGCTTCCGGTAGCCTGCCACAATCAGATGGTCTATCAGGAAAGCATCGCCCTCGCCCTCAAAAGCGCAATCGGGAGGCATGCGGATCACTTCGTAGCCGTGTTCGCAGAACCACTGCTCGAAGTAGGGTTCCTCCACCTGCCGTTCGGGATGGCGGAAGCGGGATAGCACCACGCGCCGCCCGGGCAGGGGCAGCCCTGCATTCGCAGTGAACACCATATCGGGCGCCTCCGATGCCTGCTCTATCAGCACCACCGGGATGCCCACCTTCTCGGTGAGCGTCTGATAGAGCTGCTCCCACTGCTTCCACGCCAGTCGCTTGTCGGGGCGCTGGCTCAGGTGCATCCACGCATTAATCTCATAGAGCAGGTCGTAGGCGCTGGGCGCGCACATCAGCAACTGGGCAACCCGTTGCGCCTGCGCCGCTGGCTCGGTCATCGGCTGCATCGTCGCCTCCTGATTAGACGAGGTAATCTCGTATACGGTTTGGGAAACCGCCCGGTTTCCGTAGGGGTATTATGCCACAAATGGGCAGATGAGGGCTAAAGGGGTGTGGCTTTCAGGCGCGCCACCGCGCCAGCAAACAGGCGTGCGAGGGTCTCGGTGGCATGCGTCATCACTTCGGTGACCTCTTCGTGGGTCAGCGGCGTTTCGCTCAGCCCTGTGCCCAGATTGGTTACGACCGAAACCGAGGCGTAATGGATTCCTGCTTCCCGAAACAGCACCGCCTCTGGCACGACGGTCATGCCGATGACATCACCGCCGAGCATGCGGAACATGCGGATCTCGGCGGGCGTTTCGTAGCGCGGTCCAGGGGCGCACACATAGACGCCCTCCGTTTGCACAGGGATGCCCTGTTCGCGTGCCGAAGCAATCAGCGCCTCGCGTAGAAGGGGCGAGAACGGCTGCGAAAAATCGGTATGCACTACCGCGTCATCGTAGAGGGTTAGCACGCTGCGGGTGAAGTCCAGAAAATCACTCAAAATGACCAGAGTGCCCGGCGTCCAGTCGGCTCGCAGGGAGCCGACGGCAGAAGTGGAAAGCACGCCCTGCACCCCGCGCTCTTTCAGCAGGCGCACATGGAGCGCATGTGGAATGCGATGGGGGGGCACTTTGTGCCCCCTGCCGTGCCGAGGAAGCAGCAGCACAGGGTTGCCTGCCAGGCTCCCTTCGTACAGCACGCAGTGCGCTTCCAGCGCATGCTCTGCCGTGATTTCCAAGCCCGGCAGACTCTGCACACCTGTACCGCCAATAATCGCTACACGCATCGGATCAGGATTACCGACTTCTCTTCTGAGGAGTGGTGGTTTCCGACTTAGGTGTTTCTTCGCTTTCTACATACGCCTTGAGCAAGCTCAAGCGCACCAGGTCCGAGACCCGATTGATCTCGGTGACCCCCGCGTTGCGCGCGGCGTTCGGGTCTACCTTCAGCACCGCCCACGGGGTCAGATGGAACTCATGCATCTCGTGGGGGCGCGGGTAGGGGCTATCCTCTTCCGCGCGCGTGATGGGAGAGACCGCGGCTTGCTCGCGAACCAGCGCGCGAGCCGCGTCGCCCATCTTGGTCGCCAGCCCGATATCCGAGCGGCTCTCCAGGACGGTCTGAATCAGCTCCTCCAGCTCCTCCACGCTCTTGCCCTCCATCATGCGCCGTACCGCACGCAGCGGGATATACTGCGCCTGGAGGGTCTTCAGCGCAATCAGCTGAAGGAGATGGTGATAGTCATACAGCACGCGGTTCCCGCGTCGGCGGGTGGGAGGGTCTATCAGCCGGTGCGCCGTGTAGAAGCGCACGGTGCGCACATCGGGAAACGGAACCACCTTGTAGCGGGGCTGAACAGGCGCCCACTGCTCCAGCAGGCTGTTCGCCACCGCCACCAGCTCCTCGATGGTGAAGCCGTCCTGATCCTTGTACCGCTTCAGTGCATCGAGAGGTTTCATAGTACCTTCAGTATACCCCATACTTGCCGCGTTTTGCAAGTGGGAGGGTTATTTTTTATTTGTTTTTTGCCCCCGCTTCGGTCAACAGCGGTGAGCGATAGGCTCACCCCCTCAGCAGAAACCGCGCCAGCCCATGAAGCCCCCAGCCCCCCAGAAAGAGCAGAAGCAGCCATGTCACCAGCCGTGAGTGGAGCCACAGCGAGCGTCGCCACAGGAGCGCCATCAGGCTGTTGAGCCAGAGACCTGCCGAAACTGCCACAATCACAATCCCGAACGGGTTGGCACGCCATGCCAGCGCCAAATTGCCATGGAGCGTCGCGCTCACGCTGGTCGTCAAGCCACAGGAAGGGCACGGACGCCCCGTCAGGAAATAGATGGCGCACGGCGGCAGCCCCAGTTGCTGATGCGTGCCGTGCCCGCTCGGGTCGGGCGTGAGGTATAGCCCAACCCCCCAGAACGCCAGCACCGCAATCAGAATTAGCAGGTGCCCCAGTCGTGCCATGGGCGCCACAGGCACAATCCGCACAAGCATCTCTCGGCGTGTGGGCGAGAACGAAGGCTCCATCTCACTCCTCCCAGAGTCGCAGTACGACACTCCACACGGTTCGCTGGCGAATCACGCTCACGCGCACCTGCGCGTTCGGCGTCGGTGACCATGCCAGCCCCGCATTCAGATAACGCCCCGTATGCTCTGCCAGCAGAAACATCGAGTTGTTCAGCGGTATCTCAAAGCCGATAAAAAAATCGGGCATGCCCTCTGTGCCAAAGCCGAGATGCACCCGCAGGTCGTGGTCCAGTGGGGTTTCGCCCAGTGCTGGCAGCCCATACGAGAGAGCCACATAATAGCCCCGTCTTTCAGGGGTACGATTGCCTAAATCCGAGATGCCAATAGAGACGCCGGGCGTGTAGCCCGGTATCTCTGGAAAGACGGTATATTGCACCCCATACAGGTTGATCTCGTCAAAGCCTGTGCGCTCGCCGTAAAGTTCCAGCCGTTCAAGGGGGCGCCAGTGCAGGGAGAGGCGCTCCTGTTCGGGTGAGCGCGCCAGAAAGCCCGCCTCCAGGCGCAGACGCTCCGGGTAGATGGCGCGCCCCGTGGGAATCTCCAGCACGCGGTCGGCATAAAGCGGCAGACAACCCAGCAAACTCAGCCCGATCCACCACCGCATACCTCAAGTGTACCCAAAGCCAGCCCCTCCCCCGTAATTGGACGGTAAAGATTTTGACCCCGCCTGCCCAAAATATCCCCAGCATACCACGACGGAGGGGACGATGGAACACTTCGACTGGAGAAAACTGGTAGGGCTGGAACCCGATAGCGAACAAGCCACATCTGGCGCCGCCGATGTGGAACTGCGGATCGCCGGCGAGGAGAAGCCGATTGAGGATGTGAGCATCGATGACCTGCTCCGCGAATGTGTGGAGCGGGGCGGCTCCGACCTGCACCTCACGGTGGGGCTACCCCCAACCATCCGCCTGAATGGGCAGCTCACGCCCCTGCCATACCAGCCCCTGACCGAACACGACACGCGCCGACTGGTCTACGAGGCGCTCAACGACACCCAGCTGGAACAGTTTGAGCGTCATCACGATATCGATTTCGCCTACTCGGTCAAGGATGTGGCGCGGTTCCGATTCAATGTCTACATGCAAAAAGGCGCGGTCGCCGCAGCAATGCGCGTCATCCCCTCCAAAATCCCCTCTATCGAATCGCTCCGATTGCCCTCGGTGATTTACGAGGTGGTCAAAAAACACAGCGGGCTGGTGCTGGTTACAGGACCCACTGGCTCGGGAAAATCCACCTCGCTGGCGTGCATGATTGACCTGATTAACCAGAGCCGACCATGCCATATTATCACGATTGAAGACCCGATTGAGTATGTGCATACGCATAAGCGGGCGATGGTGAACCAGCGCGAGGTGCGTGCCGACACGGAGAGCTTCCATAACGCCCTGCGCGCCGTGTTGCGTGAGGACCCCGATGTGATCCTGATTGGCGAGATGCGCGACCTGGAGACGATTCAGGCGGCGCTCACCCTCGCCGAGACAGGACACCTTGTGTTCGCCACGCTCCACACCCGAAACGCCCCACAAACGATTGACCGAATCATCGATGTGTTCCCACCACACCAGCAGGAACAGATTCGCGTGCTGTTAGCCAACACCATCGAGGCGGTCTTCGCCCAGCAACTGATTCCGATGATTGGAGGCGGGCGCATCGCAGCCATCGAAGTGATGCTGGCAAACGCCGCCATCCGCAACCTGATTCGCGAGGGGAAAACGCATCAGATTTACTCCATTATGGAGACCAACGCGGGACAGGGCATGATTACCATGGATCGCGTGCTGGCAGACCTCCATCGCAACGGCTACATTAGCTTCGAGGAAGCAGTCAACCGCGCGATGGATAAAGAGAACTTCATGCAGCTGCTCAAGAACGCCGCGTAGGAGGGAGATGCACAATGCCTGTGTTCGGATATGAAGCAGTAGATAACAAGGGGCGCGTCCTGCGGGGCGCTCTGGAGGCAGAGAGCGAACAGCTCCTGATTGCCAAACTGCACGAGCAGGGGCTGCATGTGGTGCGCGTGGAGGAGCAAAAAAGCCGCGCGAAGCTCTTTTCGGGCTTCAGCAAGCCCAAAAAGCCCAAACTGCAGGCGATGGTGCTGTTCGCCCGTCAGTTCGCCACCATGATCGATGCAGGCATCCCCATCCTGCGCTGTCTGGATATCCTCTACACGCAGACCAAAGACCCTGCCCTCAAGAACGCGCTCGACGCCGTGCGCAAGGATGTCAAATCGGGCATGGCGCTCAACGAGGCGATGGAAAAGCACCCCACGGTGTTTTCCGAGCTGTTCGTGAACATGATCCGCGCGGCGGAAGTGGCAGGGATTTTAGACCAGATTCTGGACCGGTTAGCCACCTTCTTGGAGAAAGACCTTGAAGTGCGCCAGAAAATCAAGTCGGCGATGATGTATCCCGTGATGGTGCTGGTGTTCTCGTTTCTGGTGCTGATCGCGATTTTCATGTTCGTGCTGCCGCGCTTCAAGGAGATTTTCGCGAGCATGAATGTGGAGATGCCCGCGATGACGCAGTTCATTTTCAGCGCCAGCGATTTCCTGATTGGCTACTGGTGGATGCTTGCGGGCGCGATTGCGGGCGGGCTGTTTGTGATACGGCGCTACATTCGCACGCCGAAGGGACGCTATCAGTATGACTATCTCAAGTTGCGGTTGCCGATTTTCGGCGAGCTGGTGTTGAAGCTGGCAGTGGCGCGCTTCGCGCGGACGCTGGGCACGCTGGTCGCCAGCGGTGTGCCGCTGATGCGCACGCTGGAGATTGTGGGGCAAACTTCGGGGAACGCGGTGCTGGCAACCGCCATCGAGGGCACGCGCGCCAGTATCCGCGAAGGGCAACCCCTCAGCGCCCCCTTCGCCGCGACCAATCTGTTCCCCCAGATGGTCATCCATATGATGGACATCGGCGAAGAGTCGGGGCGCCTCTCCGAGATGATGGTCAAAATCGCCGACTTCTACGAGCAGGAAGTGGACGCCACCATCAAGGGGCTGACCTCCATGATTGAACCTCTGCTGATTGTGTTTCTCGGCGGAATCGTCGGCTTCATCGCCATCTCGATTATGATGCCCATGTTCAAGCTGATTAACGCGATTCAATAATCACACGGACGAACTCGGTTGGCTCAGGAGGAGCAACAATGATCAAGCGGGACACGGAAGAGCTGGTTCGCGAATATTGTCGCACGCGCGACCTGGAGATTCGGGATATGATTACGCTTCAGCTATCGGGGCTGGTGGAGAGCGCCGCCCGTAAGTTCGTCGGCTCAGGGGAACCGATTGAAGACCTCATTCAAGAGGGCTACCTCGGGCTGCTGAACGCGCTGGACCTTTATGACCCCGACAAGGGCGTGAAGTTCACCACCTACGCCACGCACCTGATTATCGGGCAAATCAAACACTACCTGCGCGATAAGGGCAAAATCATCAAAGAGCCTGCGTGGCTGCAGGAGCTCAACAGCAAAATCAATCGGGTGATTAACGAACTCAGCGCCCAGTATGGGCGCCCCCCCACCACCCAGGAGATTGCCCAGTTTCTGGGCATGACCACCAGGGCGGTGGAAGATGTGCTGATGACGCGCGAGGTGTTCAAAGTCAGCTCGCTCGATGTGTTGAGCTCTGACGATGAGGATGAGTGGAACGGCTACGATATCGAGAAACTGGAGTGCGAGCCGTGCCAGACCTTCAACCTGCCGATTGAGGAGCGTGTGGTGATAGAAAACGCGATGCGTCAGCTGAAGCAGATAGAGCGCCAGGTGCTGGAGCTCTTCTTCAACGAGGGCTACAACCAGACCGAGATTGCGCATATGCTCAAAATCTCGTGCAACTATGTGTCGCACATTCTACGCAACGCCACGCAGAAGTTGCGCCGCATCATCAGCGAAGAGGAGTGGCTGGATCAGCAGCGCCTGCGAGCGCGTGGGCTGGAGCGCGGCGACTTCGAAGCGCGGATTTTAGACCCCCAGACAGGGCTGTATTCCTATGACTACCTGCAGGTACGCCTGCGGGAAGAGGTTCAGCGCTCCGCACGCTATCATAATGTGGTCGGGTTCGCTATCTTTGAGTTCGTTTCCGACCGCCAGACGCTGGACGCGCTGGGCGAGTTCGCGCTGGGGGAACTGCTGCTGCAGGCGGCGGCGGTGGTGCGCGAGACCGTACGCAAAGCCGATATCGTGGGACGCTACGGGCGCGCCTCGCTGGGCGTGATTCTGCCCTACGCTGGGGAACATACACCCTCTATCGCCCAGCGCGTATATGAGGCGCTTACCGAATGGCTCCAGAACACTTTTCAGGAAAGCGTCAGTCGCCATTTCAGCCTGCACTACGGCTGGGCGTTCTATCCGGGCGACGGCAGGGAGTTCGAGAACCTGCTCCAGCACGCTGAAGAGCGACTCGCCGCCCACCGAGCAAGCGAGCAGGCGGCATAGATGAAAAACGGTGCGAAGGGGGCAACCCTTCGCACCAGGACTCCAGAAAAACCTCTCACATTCCATAATCCTCATTAATCGTCATGGATTTCCTGACGATGAATTAATGTCACATCGGAAACACGCTGGACACAGGTTTACCTGTGCCTCAAGAAACTTTCAAAGGAGGTTTGTTGATGTTCACACGCTTTTGGCTGACTGTAGTGAGTGTTATGGCGTTGCTGGGCGTTGCTGCCTATGCGGAAGAACAGCAGAACACCCCCACGCGCCCACAGGTAATCAATGTGCGTGAGACCGCCCCGAAAGACCCCGAAACCACCACGCCGCCCTTCCGGGTCATCATCCTCTACCATCAGGCGACCACGCCGCCGCAAACGGTTTCCCAGATGGTGGAGGGAGCGCAGGTAACGATTAAACAGAAGTCTTCCACGGTTAAAGAGAACCCATCCGCTGCCACCGGACGCACAGCCGCGCCCACCCCGAACCCGAACTGGCAGAACATCCCGATTGAAGAGTTCCTGCGCGGCGTGTTCGGACCCCAGTTGACCCCTGCGCCACAGGCGAACCCCAGCGAGAACGCACGCGGGATTGAGAAAAAGGACATTCGCCCCAGCCCGCGCCCTGTGCGCACTCTTGGTGACCTATTCCGCGCCTCGCCGGTACAGAATGTGGGATGGGTCACGGTTTTCAACAACAAAGAGAGCGGGGGCGGTTCGGGCGGATGCAACTTCCCCTGCTTCCGCTGGTGGATTTTCTGCGTGTGTATTTACCCTGACCCTGACCCGATTCTGGACATCCTGAAGGATCTGATTGGCTTGCGCGTTTCCAGCTCGACGGTGGTGATTGCGGTGGGCGTCACGCCTGAGAATCAGGAGACCGCGCGCGCCGTGTTGAAGCGTACCCTCGCCGACGAGCGCATCTGGGGCGATTCGGGATGCGTGGCGGTGGGGTTCTGAACAAGCCCTGTGCTGAGCGTCCTGATGCCCCCTGCCCGTGATGGGCAGGGGGCGCTGCTTTATTGCCCCCCCTGCCAGCGCCCCATCAGCGCGCCGGTGCGACGGCATACCTGCACATGCCAGCCCGGTTCAATCAGCACGGTGGCGTCGGGTTGAACCACCAGCGCGGGCGCGGGCACAATCTCATCGGGCGCGAGCGCGTGGCGCGGGATTACAGGCACTTCCAGCGTCTCACCGTTCAGAATCACCTTCGTGGTGCCGGGCAGGTTCGGGGGGAGCCAGTCGGCGGGCGGTTCCCATGAAGCGCCTGCGGGCTTCGGTTGGAGCGCAACGGCTCGCAAGCGCAGGTTCACCAGTTCCACTGGGCGTCCCGATAGGGTGAACCCATACCGCGCCTGATGGAGCCGCTCAAACTCCGCCCTCGTCTGGGGGAGCCGCGCCAGATTCAGGGGCACGGTCATCTCGTGCGATTGCCCCGCATAGCGCAGGTCGGCGTAGGGGTGCAGTTCAAAGCTCCCAATCGGCACGCCCGCCTCACGCATGATTGCTTCGCACTCCTCGCGCAGGTCTATCAGCACGCGCTCCAGAGGGGGGTCGGCGCGGTCGGGCAACGCGCGCAACACCGTGCGCACCGATTCGTGCAGAATCTCCATCCAGAGCAAGCCATACGCCGACAGCACGCCCGGGTAGGGGGGAACCAGCCACTGCGGAATCTGGAGCAATCGCGCGAGGGCGCAGGCGTGCAGGGCGCCCGCGCCGCCGAACACCACTAAGGTGAACTGCGCTGGGTCATACCCCCTGCCTGCCGAGAGCGTGCGTAGCCCCCGCGCGATTCGAGCGCGCGCCTGCTCCACAATCGCCTCCGCCGTTTCGGGGATGGTCAACCCCAGCGATTGCGCCAGCGGCTCTATCGCGCGCCACGCCCGCTCTGGCTCCAGCGGAATCTGCCCGAACCCGAAAGTTTCCGTGAGCAGGTGCCCCAGCACGAAGTGGGCGTCGGTCAGCGTCGGCTGCAGGCTTTTGCCGTAGACCGCAGGACCGGGGTCGGCGCCCGCGCTCTGGGGACCGACCCGCAGCCCGCCCGCAGGGTCCAGATACGCCAGCGAGCCGCCGCCCGCACCCAGTGTGTGAATGTCAAGGCGCGGCATGCGCAGCGGCATGCCCCCAATCTCGCCCAGTGTGGCACGCAGCGGCTCGTGGTCTATCAGCGCCATATCCGAAGAGGTGCCGCCCACATCGAGGGTCAGCACTTTGTGGACGCCCACCTGACGCGCGAGCGCCCACGCGCCCATCACGCCCGCCGCAGGACCCGACAGCACCGTGCCCAGCGGATAGGCGCGCGCCCGTGGCAGGCTCATCAGCCCGCCCGATGAGCCGCTGAGCAGAATCGGCTCCGCGCCCAGCGCCCCTGCCGAAGCCTGCAGCCGCTCCAGATAGCGACCCATAATGGGCGTCAGCGTCGCGTTCAGAAAAGTGGTGCTGGCGCGCTCGTATTCACGAAACTCAGGCGCTACCTCGCTGGAGATAGAGACCGCAAAATAACGCTCCAGAATCGCTTTCAGGGCGCGCTCGTGGCTGGGGTTCACATACGAAAACAGCAAACACACCGCCACTGCCTCCACGCCCGCCCGCTTCCAGCGGCGAACCAGCCGCTCCAGCCCCTCCGTGTGCAGGGGATACAGGACTGTGCCGTCGTAGGCGATGCGCTCTGCCACCTCGGCGCACAGGGCGCGCTCCGCAAGGCACGGGCGCGGTCGCGGGCAGAGGCTATACAGTTCCTGACGCTCCTGACGCCCGATGTGGAGCATATCGCGGAAGCCGCGCGTGGTCAAAAACGCCGTGCGTGCGCCCTTGCCCTCCAGAATCGCGTTCGTGCCGACGGTCGTACCATGCAGTAGCCGAAACGGCGCGCCCTCATTCAGCCAGTAGCGGATGCCCTGCAACACTGCCTGCTCTGGCGCGTCGGGCGTGGAAGGCACTTTCAGCAGGCGCAGGTGCCCGTCCTCCCAGAAGACGAAATCGGTGAAGGTGCCGCCCGTGTCGACGCCGATGGTGCGCATCAGAGTGCCGCCAGCGCCGAGTCTAAATCGGCAATCAGGTCGTCAATATGCTCGATTCCGACGGAGAGGCGCACGAGATTGTCGGTGATGCCCTGCGCGGCGCGCTCTTCGGGCGTGAGGCTGCTGTGCGACATCGTGGCAGGATAGCCCACCAGCGACTCCACCCCGCCCAGACTGCTGGCGAGCCGGAAGTAGCGCATGCCTGTGCAGAATCGGTTCACGCCCGCACGGTCGGTTTTGAGATAGACCGCCACCATCCCGCCGAAGCCGCGCATCAGGCGCTTCGCCCGCTCATGATGCGGATGGCTGGGCAGTCCCGGATACAGCACGCGCTCCACTTTGGGATGCTCTTCCAGAAATCGGGCAACTGCCATCGCATTCTCACAGTGCGCCCGCATGCGCACCGCGAGCGTCTTCATCCCGCGCAACAGCAGCCAGCTCTCAAACGGCGAGAGAATCCCGCCCCCCACCGCCTGCTGGTCCCAGAGGGGGTCATGCAGGTCGTCGCGGTTGTAGACCAGCGCGCCACCAATAATATCGCTGTGCCCGCCCAGATATTTCGTGACGCTATGCACCACAATATCCACGCCCCACTGCAGGGGGTTCTGCAGGTAGGGGGTGGCGAAGGTGTTATCGAAGACGGTCAGCAGCCCGTGTGCTTTCGCGATTTCCACCAGCGCGGGCGTCTCCAGCACATAAGTGAGCGGATTGGTAGGCGATTCCAGCCAGAGCATGCGCGTGTTGGGCTGAATTGCGTCGGCGACCTGCTGGGGGTCTAAAGCGTTCACATACGACACCTGAATGCCGCGCTGGGGGGCGATTCGGTTCATCAGCGAGACGGTGCCGCCATACACATCGCGCGTGCAGACCACATGGTCGCCTGGCTTGAACAGTCCCAGCACCGCCGTTTCCGCCGCCATGCCAGAGCCGAACAGCAGGGCATAGCGCGCCCCTTCCAGTGTGGCGAGGCAGGTTTCCGCCGCCGCGCGTGTGGGGTTGGAGACGCGCGAATACTCATAGCCGTCGGTCTGGTCAATACTGGTGCGCACGAAGTTGGAGGTGGCGTAGATGGGCACAATCACCGAGCCGGTGGTCGGGTCGGGCGGCTGTCCTGCGTGGATGGCTGCCGTTTCGAATCGCATCGCTTCCTCTCCTGCAGAGCGCAATTATACCCCCCTGTGAGCCAGCGGACTTTCGGGGAGCGCCAGTTATGGGGAGCCACTGAACAGAGAAGGATTCTTGCAACGAAAGCCATCTGCTCAAAGGGGCTAATTTTGAACTCATTTTGCCCGATTTTTTGACTAACCCTTCGTTCGACGACAAACCGAGAAGCGATACACCACAGATAGCGTGTTGCATTCGCTACCACACACCACATCCTGTACCCCAAAAACCCACTTGGCGTCGATCGCCAGCTTTTGGGCACTTGAGTTCAAATCCGAGTCCGATCGACGCCAGAGCTTGATTTCACCCACACCGATGGGGTATAATAAACCCGCCAACGGGCAACGCCCGAACCTTGACAATCGGAACCGTTTTGAACTCATTTTGGGGACCGACCCGCAAAAGGCGGGTTGGTTTGTAGCCTACCTGTGAGGGATTGAAACTTCTGGGAATGTGATCTGGTTGTAGATCTTGCCGAGCTGGTTTGTAGCCTACCTGTGAGGGATTGAAACGCAAGGCAGGCTGGTAGGCAGTTATCAGTCGGGCGGGTTTGTAGCCTACCTGTGAGGGATTGAAACGCGCATGGATGGCAAAACAGAGGAAGGGGAAAAAGGGTTTGTAGCCTACCTGTGAGGGATTGAAACTAGCGGTTTTGGGGTCTACCATCAACACCTTCGCCGTGTTTGTAGCCTACCTGTGAGGGATTGAAACGTGATTGTGGAGCATAAGCCGACGCTCTTGCTGGGCGTTTGTAGCCTACCTGTGAGGGATTGAAACAACGGGGTTCGATCCGAACCCGTCCTGCCAGCAGATGTTTGTAGCCTACCTGTGAGGGATTGAAACCAGCTCGTCGTCGTCCATGCTCAGCAGCGCCAGCGCGTTTGTAGCCTACCTGTGAGGGATTGAAACCTCATCAGCGCGGCGACTTTGAGGTGCAGGTTAATCAGTTTGTAGCCTACCTGTGAGGGATTGAAACGGGCAAACATCGAATGCCCATACGATATCCGAGGTCATAGGTTTGTAGCCTACCTGTGAGGGATTGAAACGAGAGAACGAGCTTGTACTCATTCTCCCCTGTCTGAATCGTTTGTAGCCTACCTGTGAGGGATTGAAACGGTCTATGCCAAATGAGTAAATGCCATTCCCATCTGTTTGTAGCCTACCTGTGAGGGATTGAAACTTGTGAAGTATTGAGGGCAATCCTCTACTGCGCCTGTTTGTAGCCTACCTGTGAGGGATTGAAACCACTGACAGGATTGACTCCATCCTGTCCATCCCCAGTTTGTAGCCTACCTGTGAGGGATTGAAACCGCGAAATCCCCACCGGGTTCGCACCCGATTGAACCGGTTTGTAGCCTACCTGTGAGGGATTGAAACCCGCCTACGGGTTCGTGAACTATAACGGTCAGGAATGTTTGTAGCCTACCTGTGAGGGATTGAAACGCGAAAACTTCAAGGACGCGGCGGGCAAGGAGCGGGTTTGTAGCCTACCTGTGAGGGATTGAAACCTGCTGCTGGGCAAGCTGGGCGAGCTGCTCCTGCAGCTTCGTTTGTAGCCTACCTGTGAGGGATTGAAACCAGGGTTGGCGCGATTATCTGGCTCACTTAGCCTAGTTTGTAGCCTACCTGTGAGGGATTGAAACACATAAAGGGTAATCACGCGCTTCGGACCCGATTTTGTTTGTAGCCTACCTGTGAGGGATTGAAACCAGGGTTGGCGCGATTATCTGGCTCACTTAGCCTAGTTTGTAGCCTACCTGTGAGGGATTGAAACCTTACACTAATCACCTCTCTCTTCTCCATCTCAAAAGTTTGTAGCCTACCTGTGAGGGATTGAAACTCTTTGAATACGGGATACAGCCCGTATTCAGGAACCGGTTTGTAGCCTACCTGTGAGGGATTGAAACGGAAGACGCCCCTTCCTCGCGCGAGGGAGGGGCGTTTTTTTGTTTGTGGGGGTGAGGTTCTGACGGCTAAAGCCGTTCCTATAAGACAAAGCCGACCTGCGTCGGCTGAAATAGCCCGCGCAGGCGGGCTTTGTCTAACAGGAACGGGTTCACCCGTCAGGGTTTATAGGGATTGTGGGTGTGTCCAGACGGCTAAAGCCGTTCCTATGAGACGAAGCCGACCTGCGTCGGCTGATTAAGCCAGCGGAGGCGGGCTTTGTTTACTGGGAACGGGTTCACCCGTCAGGGTTTATAGGGATTGTGGGTGTGCCCAGACGGCTGAAGCCGTTCCTATAAGACGAAGCCGACCTGCGTCGGCTAATATAGCCAGCGGAGGCTGGCTTTGTTTGTTAGGAACGGCTTTAGCCGTCGTTCTTTCAGGGGGCATCGTGGGTTCCAGAAGGTATCTTTGCGACAGAGCAGGTTCACCCGTCAGGGTTTATAGGGGTGTGGGGTCAGCCAGACGGCTGAAGCCGTTCCTATGAGACGAAGCCGACCTTCGTCGGCTCAAGTAGCATGCGCACCCTGCGCGTGGACAGGGGCAAGATGCCCCTGCTACAGGAAGCCAGCGGAGGCTGGCTTTGTTTCGTAAGAACGGCTTTAGCCGTCAGGCTTCCATGAAGGACACAAAAAACCTACCCCTTTGAGACCTTGCGGAGGGAGGCATCAAATTGAATCAGGCATCTTGGCAACAGGGCAGCTGTGGCGATGCAGACACGCGCGATGCCGAGGTGGGTCCCAACTTTCAGCTGATTTTCGCGACACCTACACGGGCACCCGCGAGACGCTCCTCTCTTTTGCAACGGCGCAGCGGCTACCGCACTAAGGAAATGTGCACAACCCTGTGCAAGCTCCCATTACGGGTGTTCACGCGCCACACAGTCGGGTTTCGGGAATCTGTTAGCATAACAAGGTCTCCATTACCCATTTTCAGCTGAACGACGCGCCCAGGCAGGATGGCAATCCTGTGGGAGGTATGGCTCGATGTGTCGTACCTGTAGACTTCGGTTGTCTGCGACGCTGGGTTCTCCTGAGTGTAATAAACGAACCTCCCATCCTGGCTCGCCACTGCTGTATGGGCAACAATCTTCAAACGAACCCGACGCACAACTCTCGGATTCGGTTCCTCAATCCCTTTGTCCAGTAGCCCGATAAGCCATCTTTTGCCATCTGTATGCATGAAAGATAGCAACACTTTTCTATCAGAAAGCACTTGCTCCAGGCTGTAGAGTGCAGAGCCCGTATCGAGATTGAGTGCGGCGATGCTCCCGTTTCCTGCGTCGCCGATGTAAGTACCCGTATGCAAGCCGTAAATATCCCAGCCCAACAATGGCTGCAGGCGTTTTTTGACTTCAAACTGGTCAAAAACGAACTTTGTCTGTGAAACTTTCCTTATCCTTTGCTCCCATACCCCTGATGTGTTCGTTATCCGGAGCATCTCGCGTGTCTGGAGATTCAGGCGATACAGCCAGATATCCGAGTCAGCGCGCTTCGGGTTCTGCTGAACGGAAACAATCGCCCACCTGTCGCTCAGCACCTCTAAGTCGCGCACCTGCCCCGTGAGCGTTAGCCATCGGGAAACGCGCTGGGTACGGAGGTCGCAGAGATAGAGCTCATTTTCGCGACTGAAAATCGACACCTTACCTGAGGGATCGACGCCGAAGTAATAGGATGTCTCTTGCGGGGATTGTCCGCCTTGCCCTACCCCTCCTAACAGCATTGTAAGGGGCAATATCAACACACCTCCCCCACACAGCACGAAAAAGAGCGCGAATGCTACAATAGCGACCAATGGTAAAAGGCGCACCCCATTCATTCCGTTTCTTTCTCTCACAGGCATCCCCCCTTCTGATTGTACCCAACGCTTTCCCAGCAGGCAGGAAAATTCTTACCTGCCTCGAACGGGGAAAGCGCGATGATTCATCTCAAAGAGGTCAGCGTGGAGTATGAGACGGGCGAGATACCCGCTCTGCATCGGGTGAATCTGGTGGTGGAGCGGGGTGAGTTTGTGTTCCTTGTGGGCACGACGGGGGCAGGCAAGTCCACGCTCCTCAAGTTGCTGTACGGCGCGGTTCGCCCCACCGCAGGGCAGGTATGGGTGCTGGGGATGCCTGTGCATGCGCTGCGCGAGCGTGAGATTCCCTTCCTGCGCCGTCAGATGGGGATTGTGCCGCAGGATTATCCTCTGCTCCCGCGCAAAACGGTGTGGGAGAATGTTGCCTACGGGCTGCGGGCGATTGGCTTCAGCGATCGGGCGGTGCGGGAGCGCGTGGCGCAGGTGCTGGCGCAGGTCGGCATGAGTACCCAGGCGCGCCAGTTTCCCCACCAGCTTTCAGGCGGCGAGGCGCAGCGCGTCGCGATTGCACGCGCGATTGCGAACCGCCCCCCGCTTTTGCTGGCAGATGAGCCAACCGCAAACTTAGACCCCGACACCTCATGGGAAATTATCGAACTGCTGTTGCACATCAACCTGCGAGGCACGACAGTGATCGTCTCGACCCATAACCGCGAGATTGTGGATCGCGCGAATCAGCGGGTGGTCGCGCTGGATCGGGGACGCATCATCAGCGATGTACCCAAAGGTGGGTATCCTATCGAACTGGATCGGTTGTATCCGCCTATCACGCTACTATGAGAGACCGTATCGCGTTTTTGCTGAGCGAGACCTGGGCGAGCCTGCGGCGCAACACGATGCTCCAGATTGCCGCCGTCAGCACGGCGTGTATTGCGCTGGTACTGCTCGGCGCGGTGGGCATGGCGCTCTATAAGCTGGACGCGACGGCGCACACCCTGCCCAGCCAGTTCGAGGTGGAAATCTTTCTCAAGGTCTCTGTGCCGCGCGCGCAGAGCCTTGAGATGAAGAAGATGCTGGAGGCGATGCCCGAAGTGGCGCGTGTCAAACTCGTGCCTCGCGAGCAGGGCTGGGAGGAGCTCAAGAAGAATCTCAAAGACGATGTGAACCTTGCCGATTTACCGAACCCGCTGCCCGACAAGTTGATTGTGGCGGCGCATCAGCCGGAGCAGTTGCCCCTGATTGCCGAGCGCGTGCGTAAGGACCCCCGCGTGGACGAGGTGCTGGACCATCGCAACACGCTGGAGGAGGTGCTTTCGGTGGCGCGGCTGGTGCGATGGGTGGGGATTGGGGCAGGCGGCTTGCTGCTGTTTTCGGCGCTGGTGTTGATTTATAACGCGGTGCGCCTGACGATTTATTCGCGCCAGCGCGAGGTGGGGGTAATGGCGCTGGTGGGCGCGACGCTGACGACGATTCGGGCGCCGTTCGTGCTGGAGGGGATGATTCAGGGCGGTCTGGGTGGGCTGGTGGCGGCGGGGCTGGTGCTGGCAGGCGCGGGCGTGCTTTCCGATATGATGGTTCGGCTCTGGCCGTTTTTGAAGGACCTGCCCCCTGGCTTACCGCCTGTTTTTGTGCTGGTGGGTTTGCCGCTGCTGGGGAGCCTGCTGGGCGGGCTGTGTGCGTGGTGGGCGGCGCGGCGCTTCGTGCGTATCTGGGGCGAGGTTTAAGTGTTCCGACGAGCGCGGTGGGTTGGGCTGGGACTTCTGGTGGCTCTGGGGGCGAGCCTCTGGCTGGTGCTGGGGATTGGCGCGGTGCCCCTTTCGCCTGCAGAGGTGTGGAAGACGCTGATTCATCCCAACGCAAGCGCGGATTCTACGGCGCATGTGATTCTCTGGGAGTTGCGCTTGCCGCGGGTGCTGCTGGCGGCGTGCGTGGGGGGGATGCTGGGGATGGTGGGCTGCGCGTTTCAGGGCTTGTTGCGCAATCCGCTGGCAGACCCCTATATTGTGGGGGTCTCGTCGGGCGCGGCGGTGGGCGCGGCGGCGGGCGTGCTGCTGGGTTGGCACACGCAGGGGTTCACCCTCGGCATCACGGGGCTGGCGTTTGCGTGCGGGCTGGTGGTGCTGATGGCGATTATGGCGCTGAGCCGCCAGAACGGCGCGCTCCGCATCCCCACCTTCCTGTTGATGGGCGTGGCGGTCAGCGCGAGTTTGTGGGGGGTCGTCACGCTCCTGCTGGTGCTGGCAGGGGAAGACCTCAGTCGCGCGCTCTACTGGCTGTTTGGGGGCTTGCTGAACGCCGACTGGCAGCGACTGGAATGGGTTGCTATCCCTGCGCTGGTGGGGGGCGCGGTGCTGATGGCGCAGGCGCGGGCACTCAATCTTTACACCGCTGGAGAAGAGACTGCCCTGCATTTAGGCGTGTCGGTAGAGCGCTTGAAGTGGAGCGTGTTGACCGCTGGCTCGCTGATGGTGGCGGCGACGGTCGCGGTGGCGGGGATTATCGGCTTTGTGGGCTGGATGGCGCCCCACCTGCTCCGTCGGGGGGTGGGGGGCGACCATCGGGTGCTGATGCCGCTCTCCGCGCTGGGGGGCGCGCTGATGCTGGTGTGGGCAGACACGCTCGCCCGCACGCTGGCGAGACCTGTGGAACTGCCTGTGGGGGTCATCACGGCGCTGGTGGGCACGCCCCTGTTTGTGTGGGTGATGCGCGCGCAGGCGCGATGATGCAGGTTTTTGATATAAAATGGAGTATACTTTTTAACGAGGAGGGGACGAGAATGGAACTTCAGAGCTTCTGGGTAACACCGACTCAGGTGTATGGTGTCGCTTCGCTGATAGTGCCGGGACTGGGGCATCTACTGCAGCGGTGCTTGATGCGCGGACTACTGTGGGTAGGGGGAGCAATTGCGCTGTGGGTTGCTCTGATTCTTACCGCGGGAGACACCGCTCACACCGAGGTTGTCTGGGTTTTACTGGTGCCTGCGATTGCGCTGTATCACTGCGTAAGCATGTACGCAGCGATGACGCTCGCCAGCGCGGGCGAGGGTGTCGCGGCACGCTCAGTGCAGGAACTGATGCCGCTCTCACTCTGGAAGCAGGCAGTGGGCGGCACGCTGGCGGTAGTGGCAATAATTGCACTGGTGCTGTGGAACGGCGCTCTGATTGACCATGCGTTCACGGCGGCGCACGCCAGGTTCCCGATAGGTCTGGGCTGGGGGCGCGTTATCAGCCAGATGATAGTGCTGTGGGCAATCGCTTTCGCGGGGGGCTGGCTCTTCTGGACGGGGCGCAAAGAAAGCGCCTCGGATCTCCGGGCATTTCGGGAACGCGCCATCGTTGCTTACGCGCTCCGGAACGGCGGGCGAATCACAGTTCCTGAAGCGAGTATGGCGGCTCATATCTCGCTCAGCGAGGCGCAGGCACTCCTGGAGACGCTGGTGCAGGCAGGCTATGCCCATCGTGTAGACGAGCAGGGCATCGCCGTCTATCGGTTCTCCCCGATGGGGTAGTGTCCGCGCTTATTCCAACAGGAATTCCGCTCCCCTCGCGAAACAACTCGCCTGATGCGTTCAGCGCGAGTGCTGTGTGTGCCCAACTTTTCGGAGGGGCGTAACCCAGAGACGATTCAGGCGATTGCGGACGCGGCGCGCGAGGCAGGCGTCATCATCCATCACCTCTCGTGGGATTACGACCATCATCGGATGGTGCTGGCATTTTCAGGCACGCCCGCGCAGGTGAAACGCGCAGTGCTTCGGGCAGGCGCGGAAGCAATAGCGCGGATTGACCTGCGCACACATCAGGGGGTCCACCCGCGAATCGGTGCAGTGGATGTGGTGCCCTTTGTGCCCCTTTCGGGGCTGACTCTGGAGCAGGCAGTCGCGTTTTCCCATCAAGTAGCGCGGGCGTTCGCGCGGCGATTGGGCGTCCCTGTGTATATGTACGAATATTCCGCAGGCGAGGGGCGTATCCGCGATTTGCCCACCCTGCGCAAGGGGCAGTTCGAGGGCTGGGTGGGACGCCCGCTGGAAGGCGCCCGCCGCCCCGACTACGGACCCGCGCAACTCCATCCCACTGCTGGCGCGACCGTCATGGGCGTGCGCGACCCGCTGATTGCGTTCAATGTGAACCTCGCAACGCAAGATGTGAACCTCGCGAAAGCGATTGCCCGACGAATCCGCGAGGAACGCGACCACAACCCCGACCTGTTCGGCGTGCGAGCGCTGGGGCTGTGGCTCCCCACGCGCCAGCTGGTGCAGGTCTCGCTCAATCTCACACGCACTGCCCGAACACTTGCTCCCGGCGAAACGGGCACAAGCCTCGTGCGCGTGCTACGCTATGTGCAGGCACAGGCAGAATCGCTGGGAACACAAATTCACAGCACCGAGCTGATTGGCGTGATTCTGGCAGAAGACGCCGTGCAGGCGCTTCGGGACGCCTTGCAAAGCGCCGACCTGCAAGTAGCACAGCTGGTGGCTTCAGGTATCCTGTAAAGGAAGACGATGTACGACCTGATTATTGTCGGGGCAGGACCGATCGGCATCTGCGCAGGAATCGAGGCGCGGCGGGCGGGCTTGAACTATCTGATTCTGGAACAGGGCACGCTCTGCCAGTCGCTGGTGGAGTACCCGATTGGCATGCGCTTCTTTTCGCCTGCGGACGAGCTGGCGATTGGGGGCTACCCGTTCCCCACGCCCCATGACGAGAAACCCACGCGCGAGATGGCGCTGAACTACTACCGCAAGGTGGCGTCTGCTGAGAATCTTGCGGTTCACACCTACGAGCGCGTGGAGCGGATTAAACCCGCAGAGGGTGGGTTTGCGGTCCATACGGTTTGCCTGCCCCACGAGTCGCCGCGAAAACAGTACGCCACGCGCGCGGTATTGCTGGCGACGGGCATCTGGGGTCAGCCCCGACGCTTGCAGGTGCCGGGCGCCGACCTGCCCCATGTGCTGGCGCGCTACGACGAGCCAATTCGCTTCTGGCGCAAGCGCGTGTTGATTGTGGGCACGGGCAACTCGGCGGGCGAGGCAGCAATCCGACTCGCTGATGCCGACGCCCATGTCTGGCTGGCGATGGAAACCGACACGCTGGAGGCGGCGCGATTTCGCCCCTTTATTCTGCGTGAGGTGCAGATTCGGGTAGACGAGAAGCGCATCACGCCCCTGCCATGCGCCATGATTCAAGAGATTGAGCCGACCTGCGTTCATCTCACATGGGCGGAAGGCGAGCTCAGCCTGCCTGTGGACTTCGTGCTGACGCTGATTGGGCTGGAACCCGACACGCGCCTGTTAACCCCACTGGGCGTGCCGTTAGACGAGGCGGGCAAGCCCCTGCATGACCCCGAAACTTACGAAACGCCCGTGCCGGGCATTTTTGTGGCGGGGGCGCTCAGTCGGGACGGATTCGTCTATGTGGCGCGGGAGCGTGTCGGGCAGGCGATTCAAGCCATCGCGACCCGGGTGCGCGAGTCTCAGTAGGCCACCAGTTCGCTCAGCGCGCGCTCAAAATCGGGGAAGCTGGTCTGCACGCACTCCACCGACTCGATGCGGGTTTCGCCTTCGGCAATCAGCCCTGCAATCGCGAGCGCCATCGCGATACGATGGTCGCCGTGGCTCTGCACATGCGCGCCGTGCAGGGGCGTGGGACCCTCAATCCGCAAGCCGTCGGGCAGGCACTCGATTCGGGCGCCCATCTTGCGCAACTCTTCGGTGATGGTGGCGAGGCGGTCGGACTCTTTGACCCGCAGCTCGCTGGCATCGCAGATTTCGGTGATGCCATACGCCTGCGTTGCCAGCACCGCCAGAATGGGGATTTCGTCAATCAGTCGGGGGATGAGGTCGCCGCCGATGCGCATCGCTTGCAGGGGCTGTGGTTGTACGCGCAGAGTCGCCACAGGCTCCCCTGCCGACTCGCCCACCTGCTCCCAGCGGAGATGCACTCCCGCCCCTGCGAGTGCCTCCAGCATGCCGGTTCGAGTGGGGTTCACCCCCACGCCTTCAATAATGAGGTCGGATTGAGGCAACAGCAAGGCGGCGGCAATCCAGAACGCGGCGGACGAGAAATCGCCCGGCACGCTCAGCGCCACCCCTGTGAGCGTTTGCCCCCCTCGCAGTCGCACACGGTGGAGGTTGTGATGGTTCCCGATTGCCGACTCAATCGTGGCTCCGAAGGCGGCGAGCATGCGCTCCGTGTGGTCGCGCGAGAGGGTTGGCTCAATCACCTCCGTGACTCCGCAGGCGCGCAGCCCTGCCAGCAACACACACGATTTGACCTGCGCACTGGCAACCGGCGTTTGATAGGTAATCGCCCGTAAATCGCCCCCACGAATTGCCAGTGGCAGGCGCGAACTGTTCTGCCTGCCGTCAATATGGGCGCCCATCCGCTGAAGGGGTTCCACCACGCGGCGCATTGGGCGGCGGCGAAGCGACTCGTCGCCTGTCAGCACCGAAAAAATCGGCGCGGATGCCAGCACACCTGCCATCAACCGCGCCGTCGTGCCCGAATTGCCTGCATCCAGCACATCGTTCGGCTCCTGAAAATCGCGCCCGCCAAGCCCCTCCACCACCCACACCCCTTCTGCCGTGCGCTCTACGGTCGCCCCCAGCTGGCGCGCGATGGCGACTGTGCGCAGGCAGTCGTCCGATTCCAGAAAGCCCCGAATCTCGGTGCGCCCCTGCGCCAGCATGCCCAGAATCACCGCGCGATGGGAGATGGATTTATCGCCAGGGGGTGTCCAGCGTCCCCGTACCGCGCGCGCCCGCCGAATGACCCAATCCGCCATCGTGATTCCCGATTCCCACTCAAGCACTCAATTCCTGCATGTCCCGCGCCTCAAACCACATCGCCTGCGCGTCTCAGAAACAATGCAGGAAATCCTCGCGCACTCCGGTGGGGCGAACCTGCTCTGTTGCGAAGATGCCCCTTTGAATGCAGAATTACCCTCCTCTGCAAACACGCAGAATCTCCCCGGCACTTCTCTCAGCAGCTTTCTGACTGTCCATCGACTCATCCACCAGCGCGATTCCCAACACGACGGTTAGCCCCGCCAACAGCGCCGTGAGCCATCGCCAGAACCACGAGTGATAGCAATTCCTGTACACCCCCGCCACCATGTAAAGCAGGAACTGCTGGAAGTAGTAAACAATGAAGTAGGCAATCACGAAGTAGAAGATTCGCAGCAGCCAGCCCAGCTCTTCAAACGGCTCTATCTTCATCAGGCTGCCCACGAACCCTACCCGAATCATTCCTTCCACATGCGCGAGGGTTCCGTTTTCCTCCTCAGGCGCTGGCTCTTCCTCCTGCAGGGCGTGGGTCTCATTTTCCTGCATAGCGGTAATTATACTGCAGTCGGGGCGGGTACACTATACACATCATGGGCACGCGGTATTACTATATCACGACGCCGATTTACTATGTCAACAGTGTGCCGCATATCGGCACCGCCCTCACGACGATCGTGGCGGACGCCTGCGCCCGATATCGCAAACAGCGCGGGCAGGCGGTTTACTTTTTGACCGGCACGGACGAAAACGCGCCCAAAGTGCATCAGGTCGCCCAGCAGCAGGGCAAGCCGACCCAGCAGTTTGTGGACGAGATGGCGGAGGTTTTCGCCCGTACCTGGCAGGCGTTGCATATTGAGTACGATGTGTTCATCCGCACGACGGAGGCGCGCCACCGCAAAGTGGTGTCGGAGGTGTTCCGGCGCCTGCGGGCACAGGGCGATATTTACGAAGGGCGCTACGCGGGCTGGTACTGTATTTCGTGTGAGACCTTTTTCGCTGAGAGCAAGGTGGGCGCGGAGCGCACCTGCCCCGACTGCGGTAAGCCGCTGGAGTGGCGCGATGAGCCGTGCTACTTCTTCCGCCTGTCGCGCTACACCGAACCCTTGCGTGAGTATATTCTGAGCCACCCGAACTTCATTCTGCCTGAAGTGCGACGCAACGAGACGCTTGGCTTTATGGCGGAAGGGCTGCAGGATGTCGCCGTCTCGCGCTCTGGCACGGAGTGGGGCATCCCCGTGCCCGATGACCCACACGGTGCGGTGATTTATGTGTGGTTTGACGCGCTGCTGAACTATCTGACCGCCACTGACTGGCTGGAGCACGGCGACGCCTATCTGGAGATATGGCCTCCAAACCTGCAGCTGATGGGCAAGGATATCCTGCCCCGGTTCCACGCGACCATCTGGCCCGCGATGCTGATGGCGCTGGGGCTGCCCCTGCCCGAAACGCTCTACGGGCACGGCTGGTGGATTGTGAATAAGCAGAAGATGTCCAAGTCGCTGGGGAATGTGTATCAGCCGCTGGAGGTGGCGCAGGAGCTGAGTCAGGTGTCGGGCTGCGCGCTCCCCTATGCCATAGACGCCTTCCGCTACTTTATGCTTCGCGAAATGCCCACCGACTCCGACGCCGAGTTCAGTCTGGAGGGGTTTGAGACGCGCTATAACGGCGACCTGGCGAACGATCTGGGCAATCTGGTGCATCGCACGCTCTCGATGTGGCATCGCTATTTTGAGGGGCGCCTGCCCGATGGCGCGCATGTGGACGAGGGGCTGGCGGCGCTGTTCCAGCAGCAGGTGGCGCGTGTGGCGGAAGCGTATGAGGCGGTGGACTTCCCACAGGGCTTGCGCGAGGCGTGGGAGATTATCGCCGCCATCAATCGGTATTACGACGAGCAGGCGCCCTGGTCGCTGGCGAAGGCAGGCAACATGGAGCGCGCGGCGCAGGTGCTTTACGGCGGACTGGAGGCGGTGCGCCTCATGAGCGCGCTGATTGCCCCCGCGATGCCCAAAGTCGCGGAGGAGATCGCCCGCCAGCTGAACCTGCCTGGGGTACCTCAGTGGGACGCGACAAGCCAGATTGGCGCTCTCCCTGCCGGGCACACCCTGCAACCCCCGCAACCCATCTTCCCGCGATTGGGGAAGAAGGGAAGCTAAGGGTAAGTGTTCAGGTTCAGGTCTGTGGGTTCCCCCATAGACTTTTCCGCTTTGGTGTATCATGCTTCTATACATCGTCCACTATGGAACCGTCGGAAGGGTTGTTCGTCCAATTGTTTTTTTGGAGGGATCACCAGTGCGAAAAGAGAGGCGTCTAATAAGGATTGTCGGATGGCTGCTGGTGAGTTTTGTCGGCAGCTTACTTCTGGCGGGGGCGGATTTGGCCCCTGAATGGATCACGCGCATTGCCTCCAGCTACTCCGACAGCCTGACCAGTATGCTGGTGGATAGCGGGGGGCGGGTCTACATCGTCGGTTTTACAGGCCCATCGAACAGTCCCAGTATTCGAGCCGCCGCGATTAACCCCGACGGCACAGTGCGCTGGTCGCGTGTGCTGGGCAGTGGGCAGGCGGGCGGTGCGGCGCTCGGCGCCGATGGCGCCCTCTACATCGCGGGCAGCGCGCCCGGTCAGGGAGGCTACTCCGAACTGATTCTGCTCAAATGCAACGCCAGCACAGGCGCCCTGCTTCAGACCTTTCGGTACAGTCGTGGCGCCGGCATCCCCACAGGCGGCGGCTCCGTGGTAGTGGACGCCCAGGGTAACCTCTATATCATGGGCGGCACGGGGGGCGATGGCTCGGATGTGCTGTTGCTCAAACTTGACGCCAGCCTGCAGCTGCAGTGGGTGCGAACCTGGGATGGTCCCGCCAATGTGCCCTACTCGCAGGATGGCGGCGTGCAGATGCTGCTGGACCCGGCAGGCAACCCTGTGCTGCTCATACGGGCAGTGATGGCGGACAACCAGCCGGACTATATGGTCGTCAAATACAGCCCCAGCGGCGCCATCCTTTGGCAGCGGAACTGGGGCACGGGCGCGGGCGATACGCCGACGAAGATGGTGATGGACGCCAGCGGCGATCTCTATGTAACGGGATACGCTACCCGCACGACGCTGGTTTACGGCACCATCAAACTGCGGGGCAGCGACGGGCAACTGCTGTGGGAGCAAATCGATTCGCAGGCGTTTCGCGACATCGGGCGTAGCCTCGCGCTCGACGCTCAGGGGAATGTGTATATCACCGGGAGCGTCGATCCCGAAGGCAATGTGAGCAACTTCAACGACAACTTCTACACTGTGAAGCGCGGGGGCGCGACGGGCACGCCGCGCCTGTGGAGCCACCTCTACGGGCAAAACTGTGTGGGCTGCTATGATGTGCCAGTCGATATCGCTGTTGACTCCGCCGGGCATGTGTTTGTGGTCGGGCGAACCAGCTCCCCACCCTATGTGAACGATGCGATTCTGTTCGTGCTGAGCGCTCAGACGGGTCAGGAGCAGGATCGCGGCGTGGTGGATAGCGGCAGCGCCATCTGGGGCGTGGAACCGGGCATCCTGCGGCTGGACAGCCGCGAAAACATCTATGTGGGCGCCGTGTTCAGGAACCTGAACACCGAAGTGCGGGAGCTGACCGTCATCAAATATCGCTCCCTCACGCGACCGCAGGGCGATGTGAACGGCGATGGCTGCGTGGACGACGCCGACCTGTTAGCCGTGCTGTTCGCGTTCGGGCAGTCGGGCAGTGGCTTGCCTGAAGATGTGAACGGCGACGGTGTGGTGGACGACGCCGACCTGCTCAGTGTGCTGTTCAACTTCGGAAACGGATGTTGAGAAGGAGGTGCAATCGCCATGCGTAACGATGGGTTTGAATACTGGAGGCGCGAGGGTTTCCGGTGGCGGTGGAGCCTGATCGCGTGTCTCGTGCTGTGCTGGTCGTCGGGGCTGGCTCAGCCGCGGATTCAGTCGCTTTCTGCGACGAGCCTGCCCCGCAGTGGGCGGCTGCGCATCTCTGGCATAGGGTTTGGGGCGCCTTCATCCAGCAGCTTCGTGACGATTGGCGGCGTGCGCTGCTGGACAACGCGCTGGACGGATACCGCCATCACCGCCTATGTGCCCGAATCGCTCGCGCCGGGCAGCCATCCGGTGCAGGTGGTGACGCCCGCGGGCGCGAGCAATACGGTTCCTCTGCAGGTCACGGCGCGCACACCGCAGGGGCGCGTGCTGTGGCGCTTTCAGGCAGATGCGGACTATATTTATCATCGCCCCGCTGTGGGACCAGATGGCACGATCGTGGTTCACGACTCGCGCGGCTATGTCTACGCGCTCAGCCCTGATGGAGGCTTAAAATGGATATTCGCCGCGGGCATCCCCTCCGGACCACCCTCCATCGGCAACGACGGCACGGTCTATGTGGGCACGAGAGCCACCGTTAAGGCAATCAACGGAACAACGGGCACGCTTCGCTGGCAGTTCACGGACAACACATTGGGCGCGCTCTGGCCTATTATTATTGCCGGTCCAACGGTGGGTCCGGATGGGAATATCTACGCGGTGACCAATACCTCCACCTCGGGCGAGGGGCTGGGCGCCTTCTCGCTGACGCCTGCGGGGCAACTCCGCTGGAGCGCACGCGGCGATCCCAATGTGTTTGAATATGGCTCCTCGGGCGTTGAAATTGTGTTTGGCGCCTCTCAATCGGGACGCCAGCCTGACCAGCTCTATGTGGCGTTCAATGAGCGGGCTGTAGCAGAGTCGTCGCTGTTTGCCTTTCGGATGACGGGCGGGCAACGATGGTCGGTACCCTCAGGCGGGCAGGAACAGAGCGTGTTTTCGCAGCCGCAGTGCCAGCCCGCTGTGGGACCCGACGGCACCGTCTATCTCACAACCTTTTCGTCGTCAGCCGGTCATCAGTTGCGGGCGGTGAACCCTTCGAACGGCTCGCTCCGCTGGGCTGTCACCCTCGATCCGGGCAACGATGTATCTGCGCCCGATGTGGGCGTGGATGGCACCATCTATGTGGCTCATGCGCTGAGCTATTTGAGCGCGTATGCGCCCGACGGCACGCGCCGATGGCGGATTTTCGATGGGGGCGTTTTGAGATACCCCATCGTCAGCCTGAGCAACCGCGTGCTGGTGGCGGGACAGCAACCCCAGCTGGGCATGCCAGGCGCGGCACGCGGTTATAATCCCGGCAACGGGCAGCTGCTCTGGGAGGTGCTGCTGGGCCGCGAAAACGACGGTGATCAGGTGCTGTTCTCGCGCCCGCGCTTCTCCCAGGATGGGCGCATCGTCTACTTCGGTACCACAATACTGGGACAGAATAGCCAGGAGCCGTATTGCTATCTGTATGCCGTTTATGCGGATCCCTCCTTGCAGCAGGGCGATGTGAACGGCGATGGCTGCGTGGACGACGCCGACCTGTTAGCCGTGCTGTTCGCGTTCGGGCAGTCGGGCAGTGGCTTGCCTGAAGATGTGAACGGCGATGGCGTGGTGGACGACGCCGACCTGCTCATTGTGCTGTTCAACTTCGGAGGTGGGTGTTAGGCGAGCGCTTCCGATGGTTCCACAAACTGCTTTTCAGGGGGATTGTTATTCTATCCTACTCCTCCGCTTGCCTCCACAAGCGGGGCACACGCAAGGAGACCCCCAGAAACGGGCGTCGTCCCTCAAGATGGTCCCGTAGCTCCTGCTGGCAGTCCCGATTGCCCGTGAGCTGCCCGCTCACGAAAAGACCGAACGCATACTCCAGCAGTCCCCAGCCTGCCTGCTCCTCGCGCGAGGTAATCTCCCAGCGCTCTGGCACGCTCAGCGTCTGAAACAGTCTCGCAAGGCATTCCGACTGGCGAGCAGGGTCTTCCAGACTGAGGCAATCTCGCAACTCCGCGAGCCGTTCCTCCACCTCTGTAATCCCCAGCAGGGGCTTCTCGTGCGGCAGAACGCCAAACTTGTTCAGCAAGTCCCACAGAGCCGACCTGTAAAGCGCCACATCGCGGTCATAAGACTCGGCATAGTCGTCCACATCAGCGAAGAACAGACGCTGCAGGAGGTCTGTGCCTGCGAACGCAGGGTGCGACAGCTCCACTCCGTAGCCTTCCACTGACGCCCAGACCCAATAGCGCGAAAGGCGCGCGTCCACCACCTGAAACGCCGAGGCGGGATACTCCGTCGCCCACATTAGAGGGTCACGGGCAATCAAAAACAGGAACCTGTCCTCCAGCCGATGCTGTCGTAATGTGTTTTCGTTTGTGATGATGCTAATCCCCAGCACCGTGTAAGTTTGCCCAGGCGTCAGAGCATAGCACCCCTTACCAGAGTAGACCACGCGCATCGCTTGCTCATCCCCTATCGTAGAGATAGCGGCAGCGAGTATACCCCACCCCCTTGCAGGAAGATTCGCCTCCCCGAGCAATTAGAGAGATGGTGAGATTCCAATGCGAACCTGTTTGATTGCAGGCAACTGGAAAATGCATTTGACTCCTGCCGAAGGGGGCGCGCTGGCAAACACCCTGCGCCAGCGAATCGGCATGCGCACGGATATTGAGATCGTGTTGTGTCCTCCATTTGTGGCGTTGCCTGCAGTGGCGGACGCCCTGCGCGGGAGCGAGATGAAACTCGGCGCCCAGAATGTGTTCTGGGCAGATTCGGGCGCCTACACGGGGCAAATTTCGCCGCCGATGCTGGTGGCAGTGGGCTGCGAGTATGTGATTCTGGGGCACTCCGAAACGCGCGGACGCTTCGGCACGCCCGACCCCACCTTCACCGACGCGATTCTGCGCTATTTTGGGGAAAACGAAGCCACGCTCAACCGCAAGATACGCGCCGTACTCCCGCACGGGCTGAAACCCATCCTGTGTGTGGGCGAAACGCTGGAGGAGCGTCAGGCGGGGCAAACCGAGAAGGTGATTGAAAGCCAGCTGCAGGGCGCACTGGAGGGGCTGGTCACCGATGAGCTCTATGAGCTGGTGATTGCCTACGAACCCGTGTGGGCAATCGGCACAGGTCAGGTATGCGACGCGCCTGAAGCAAACCGTGTTTGTGGCTGGATTCGCCAGTGGCTGGCGCACCATTTTGAACCCGAACTCGGCGAGCATGTGCGCATTCTGTATGGGGGGAGCGTCAAGGCGTCTAATGCCCATGAGTTGCTCCATCAGCCTGAGATTGACGGCGCGCTGGTGGGCGGCGCGAGCCTGAACGCCGAAGAGTTCGAGCAGATCACCTACTGCGCCCGAACGCACTGATGGGGTATACTACCCCCCGACGGAGCAGGACGATGGCGAACCCGCAGCTGATTGAGGCGTTGCAGACAAAGGCGAACCTTTTACGCATTCATTCCATTCGTTCCACCACACGCGCGGGGTCCGGGCATCCGACCACCTGCATGTCGGCAGCCGATTTAGTGGCGGCGCTCTTTTTCACGCGCCTGCGCTATGATGTGCCCAACCCCCGTAATCCCTTCAATGACCGCGTGGTGTTCTCCAAAGGACACGCCGCGCCCCTGCTGTATGCTGTGTGGGCAGAGGCAGGCGCGTTCCCTGTAGAGCATTTAGACACCCTGCGCGAGTTCACCAGCGACTTAGAAGGACACCCCACGCCCCGATTCCGCTGGTACGGCGCGGCGACAGGTTCGCTGGGGCAAGGACTTTCCATCGCCGCGGGGATGGCGCTGGGATTGAAACGCGACGGAATCCCTGCGCGGGTCTACTGCCTGATGGGCGACGGCGAAACCGCCGAGGGCGCCGTGTGGGAAGCCTGCGCCTTCGCCAGCCACTACCAGCTCAATAACCTGATTGCGATAGTGGATGTGAACCGACTGGGGCAGAGCCAGCCGACGATGCTTCAGCACGATATGGAAGCTTATGCCCAGCGGTTCCGCGCCTTCGGGTGGGAAGTCGCCACGATTGATGGGCACGATTTCGAGCAGATTTTGAATGCCTACGAGCGCATCGAAACGGTGCAGCGCCCCTATGCGATTCTGGCGCGCACGCTCAAAGGCAAAGGCGCATCCGCTGTGGAGAACAAGGAAGGCTGGCACGGCAAACCCCTGCCCCCTGATATGGCAGAGCAGGCGATTGCCGAGCTGATGCCCACCCCCGAGCAGATCGAGCGCGCTCGCGCCCTGCGTGTGCAACCCCCCGTGTCCGCTGAGTGGAAAGAACCTGCCGCGGGCACGCCCACCCTGCCCACCTACACGCTGGGTCAGCAGGTCGCCACGCGCGAGGCATACGGCGACGCGCTGGTCGCGCTGGGCAAAGCCAACCCCGCCGTGTACGCGCTGGACGGCGATGTCAAAAACTCCACCTTCTCCGAAAAGTTCCTTGCCGTCTTCCCGGAGCGGTTCGTGGAGTGCTTTATCGCTGAGCAGAACATGGTGGGCGTCGCGGTGGGGCTGACCGACTGCGGCAAAATCCCCTTCGCCTCCTCGTTCGCCTGCTTCCTGACCCGTGCGTTTGACTTTATCCGCATGGCGGCGATTGGGCGCGCGCCGATCAAACTCTGTGGCTCGCACGCAGGCGTCTCCATCGGCGAGGACGGTCCCTCGCAGATGGGACTGGAAGATATCGCCATGATGCGCGCCATCCCCGACTCCGTCGTGCTGTACCCTGCCGACGCGGTTTCCACGGTCAAACTGGTGGAGCGCATGGCAATCTACCCCGGTATCGCCTACCTGCGCACGACGCGCCCCAAAACCCCCGTGATTTACGACAACAGCGAGGAGTTCCCGATTGGCGGCTGCAAGGTGCTGCGCCAGAGCGGGCAGGATGTCGCCACGGTGGTGGGCGCGGGCATCACCCTGCACGAGGCGCTCAAAGCCTACGAGATTCTGCGCGAGCAGGGGATTGCCATTCGGGTGATAGACCTCTACTCGGTGAAGCCGCTGGACCACGAGACGCTCATTCGCTGCGGGCAGGAAACGGGAGGACGCATTATCACCGTAGAGGACCACTACCCCGAAGGCGGGATTGGCGAGGCGGTCGCCGCGGCGGTGCAGGGGCACGGTATTCGGGTGATTTCGCTCGCGGTGCGGGAGGTTCCCCGTTCGGGCAAGCCCGAAACGCTACTGGCGGCGTATCGCATTAATGCGAACGCGATTGTGGAGACCGTGCTGGAAGCGATTCGCTGAGGGCATCACCCTGAAACCTGCAGGGGCGCACGGCGGTGCGCCCCTACCGCTTGTTTCCCCGGTTTGCTCCTGACCCCCCTGACATTCGGCAAAAATGGTATACAATAAAGTAGCCCGTGCGTTGTCTGAGCGCGGACACTCCTGAAGGAGGTAGAACAATGCAACAAGACATTCGGAGTCGGATACACGCGCTCATCAGCGCGATGATGTTGTCGGTTGTGGCGACCACAGCAGGCTGGTCGCAGAGTTTGACCTGGTTAGGAACGCTCGGCGGAATTGAGAGCCAAGCTCGTGGCGTTTCCGCGGACGGCGCGGTCGTGGTTGGCATGGCATACAACGCCAGCAATCAGTATCGCGCTTTTCGCTGGACGCAGGCGACCGGGATGCAGAACCTCGGCACGCTCGGCGGCAATGAGAGCGTGGCTTTTGGCGTTTCCGCGGACGGCTCGGTGGTGGTCGGCTGGGCGTACAACGCCAGCGGTGATCCTCGCGCTTTTCGCTGGACGCAGGCAACCGAGATAGTAGACCTTGGAACGCTCGGCGGCAATCAGAGCCGGGCTTTTGATGTTTCCGCGGACGGCGCGGTGGTGGTGGGCTGGGCAAAAAACGCCAGCAGTCATAATCGCGTCTTTCGCTGGACACAGGCGGGTGGAATGGAAGACCTCGGCACGCTCGGCGGCAATGAGAGCGAGGCTCGCGGCGTCTCGGCGGACGGCTCGGTGGTCGTTGGTTGGGCAGACATCGCCAGCGGTTATGATCGCGCCTTTCGCTGGACGCAGGCTGGGGGGATGGAAGACCTCGGCACGATTGGCGGCTTAGAGAGCTGGGCTTTTGACGTTTCGGCGGACGGCTCGGTGGTGGTTGGCATGGCAAAAAACGCCAGCGGTAACTGGCACGCCTCTCGCTGGACGCAGACTGGGGGGATGGTCGATCTCGGCACGCTCGGCGGCGTTCAGAGCTGGGCTCGTAGCGTCTCGGCGGACGGCGAGGTCGTGGTGGGTTGGGCATGGAACGCCAGCAATCAGCTTCGCGCCTTTCGCTGGACACAGGCTGGAGGAATGGAAGATCTGAACCTCACCTACGCCAGCCAGCTTTCCCCGGGCTCGTATCTGGAGCATGCAGATGCTATCAGCCCCGATGGGCGGTACATTCTGGGGAAAGGCTACAACGTGGCGACGAGGCGCTGGGAGGCGTTCTTGCTGGATACAGGTCCCCGCTGTACCGCGCACAACGGCGATGTGGATAACAACGGCTGTGTGGACGACGCGGACCTGCTTGCTGTGCTTTTTGCATTTGGCAACAGCGGCTCTAACCTGGGGCGCGTGGATGTCAACTGCGACGGCACTGTGGATGACGCGGACTTGCTGGCGGTACTGTTCAACTTCGGCAGCGAGTGTTAGCCTGCACCCTGCAGAACAGCCTCATCCGCGCCGACAATTGAAGCCGATATGGCGTGGGCGCACTGGCTGACGCGAGCGTTGCGCAACTCCGACCTGATGATTGCGCTGGCAATCCTCGTCGTCGTCACGATGCTGATTGTGCCCATGCCCAAGTGGATGCTGGACACCTTTATTGTGTTCAACTTCGCCGTCTCCATCGTGATTGCGCTGATGGCGGTCAACATCACGAACCCCCTCCAGTTTTCGGTGTTCCCCGCGTTGTTGCTGGTCACCACGCTGTTTCGGCTGGCGCTGAGCATCGTCGCGACGAAGCTGATTCTGGGCACGGGCAGCGCAGGCAAGGTGATTGAGACCTTCGGGCAGTTCGTGGTCGGGGGCGACTTCGTGGTGGGCGTAGTCGCGTTCCTGATTCTGGTGGTGGTGCAGTTTGTGGTGATAACGAACGGCGCAGGGCGCGTGGCGGAGGTGGCGGCGCGCTTCACGCTGGACGCGATGCCCGGCAAACAGATGGCAATCGACGCCGACCTGAACGCAGGGCTGATAGACCAGGAAGAGGCGCGGCGGCGACGACGCATGGTGGAGCTGGAGGCGGACTTCTACGGCGCGATGGACGGTGCGAGCAAGTTCGTCAAGGGTGATGCTATCGCCGCGGTGCTGATTATTCTGATTAACATCATCGGCGGGTTCGCCGTGGGCTTTTTGCGAGGTCAGGGCGACGCGATGACCGTGCTTCAGACCTACACCCTACTTACGATTGGCGAAGGCTTGGTGGCGCAGATTCCCGCGTTGCTGATTTCCACCGCGACGGGCTTGATGGTGACTCGCGCCTCCACCGAGCAGGCGATGGGGCAGGATGTGGTGGCGCAGTTGCTGAACTATCCGCGCGTGCTGATGGGCGCAGGAATCGCGATTGCGCTGCTCTCGCTGGTGCCCGGTTTTCCCAAGTTGCAGTTCATCGTGGTGGGCTTGGCGATTGCGGGCTTGGGCTATCTTGCCAGTCGTGTGAACCTGTTGCCTGCGCAGGAAGAGAGTACGCCAGCCGCTGACGCGAGCGCCGCGCCGCCACCCCCCACAGGTCCCGAAGCAGTGCTGCCCCTGCTGAAAGTGGACGCAATTGAGCTGGAAATCGGCTACGGGCTGATGCCGCTGGTGGACTCCTCGCAGGGGGGCGATTTGCTGGAGCGCATCGCGGGCATTCGGCGCCAGCTGGCGACCGACCTGGGGTTCGTGATGCCCTCTGTGCGGGTGCGCGACAATGTGCGCCTGCGAGCAAACCAGTATCAGATTCGGATTCGGGGCGAGGTGGTGGCGCAGGCGGAGGTGCAGCCGCGCCTGTTGCTGGCGATGCCCTCCTCCAGCGACCTGCCCCCGATTGAAGGTCAGCCCACGACCGAACCCGTGTTCGGCATGCAGGCGTACTGGATTGAGCCACGCACGCGCGAACAGGCTCTACGACTCGGCTACACGGTGGTGGAACCTTCTGCCGTTGTGGCGACCCACCTCACCGAGGTGGTGCGCCAGCACGCTGCAGACCTGCTTGGACGCGCCGAAGTGCAACAACTGCTGGACAACCTCAAGGAACACAACCCCGTCGTGGTGCAGGAGGTCGTGCCCGACCTGCTCACACTCGGCGAGGTGCAGAAGGTGCTACAGCATCTTTTGCGCGAGGGCGTGCCGATTCGCGATCTGGTCACGATTCTGGAGATTCTGGGCGATTACGCGGGGCGCACGCGCGATACCGAGGTGCTGGGCGAATATGTGCGTGCGGGATTAGCACGAACCATCACCCATCGCCTCGTGGACCCGCGCGGCAAGCTGCATGTGATGGTGTTTGAGCCTGCGCTGGAGGCTTATTTGCGGGAGCGCGTGGAGCAAACGCCACAGGGCGTGGTGCTGAGTCTGGAGCCAGCGCAGGCGCGGGCGCTGCTTCAGGCGATTGCCCAGCATGCCCAGCAGATGAGCGCGCGGGGTTATCTGCCTGTGCTGGCGTGCGCGGGCAACCTGCGCCTGCCCGTGCGCAAACTGCTCGGCAGTGAGCTGCCTTCTATCCATGTGATTGCCTATCACGAGATTGCGCCGCGCACCGACATTCAGGTCGTGGACCAGATTACGCGAGCGGAAGTACTGGGCACAGCCATCGCGGCGTAAGCTACTCCTCCCACTCGATGCGCAACTGGTCTATCAGCAACTGCCCGCTGGCGCCTGCGTCGGGGACCCGAATGCGCACGAACAGGTCGCCCTCGTAAGAGATGTATTGTGCGGGGCTGCCCGGCAACACCACCGAAACTGTCTGGAACGCACCCGGCACACTGCCCGTGTGGGCAACCGTGAAAGTGCCATACGGATAGCTGCCGCTGTCAAAGTTATAAAGTTCCAGCGTTTCCGTGGCGCCTGTGTTCATGGACTGCCCCATGCGTCGGTAGGTAATGCGGAGGGCGCCGCGTGTGCGGTACTTGTCCAGCCCCCGCACGAGCAGAAAAAGGGTCAACCTGCCGTTGTCATCGCGTGCTTTGGCGGTCATGACGCTTCCGTCAGCGTCCAGCAGCTCGCGCCACCCGCCCTGCACAAACGCCCCGACGGTGTAGCCTGAGACCTGCCGGTCTACAGGAGCCGCCTGGCGCATGCGCACCGTTCGGGCAGATTCCAGCCACAGGCGATTGCTGGGATAGCCGCGCACGCGCACCCAGAGCCAGTTGGGTCGGAATCGCGGCGGCACTTCCACCACGATTTTGCCATCGGTCCACTCCAGCACGCGCAGGGGCTGATTCCCCAGCAGCACGCGCCCCAGCTCAGGTCGCCAGCCGAAGTAGCGCCCTGCGATTGTCAGGCGCCCTCCTGTGGCAGGCAGGCGTGCGGGGCTAATCCAGTGGATGGTGGGCTGGATAGGCGTCCAGAGCGCTGTGCCGTCGGGCAGGAAGGTGGCTTCGCGCAGATACTGGAGCGCACGGTTGGCGTTCACGCGCCCGTAGTTCACATACGCGCCCACGAGCGGGTCGGGAATCACCTCTGCGGAATATTCCAGCGCCTCACGGATGGTCTCGATGCGGGCATTCGGCATCCAGCTCCACAGCAACGCCGCCACGCCTGCCGCATTCGGCGCCGCCGCGGAAGTGCCAGCAAAGCCTGTTGTATAGCCCCCACCCATCGTCGTTGCATGAATGCCGACCCCCGGCGCGGCTACATCCACCCAGCTGCCCAGATTCGAAAAGCTCGCCTTGCGGTCGGTTTGCGTGCTGGCAGCCACGCCCACGGCGCGGTCATACCCTGCGGGGTAGAGGGGAAACGGCTCGTTATAGTTGCCCGCTGCGACCACCAGCAACGAGCCACGGCTCCACGCATAATCCGTTGCGGCGCGCAGGGCGGGCGTCAGGTCATCGCTGAAATAGCTGATGCTCTGCACCTTCGCGCCCATGTTCGCGGCGTAGATCACCGCAGGCGCAAACATGGAATCGTAACTGTAGCCGTTGGAAAGCCCAATTTTCACGCACATGATTCGGCAGCTGTACGCCACGCCCGCCAGCTGGAAGCCGTTGTCCCCCACGCCCGCCACAATCCCTGCGCAGGCGGTGCCGTGTCCGTGGTCGTCCATCGGGTCGGCGTCGTTATAGGCGAAATCGTAGCCCAGATAGTCGTCCACATAGCCGTTGCTGTCGTCATCTACCCCGTTGCCGGCGACTTCAGCCGTGTTGACCCACAGGTTCGGCGCGAGTTCGGGATGCGTGTAGTCCACGCCCGTGTCCAGCACTGCCACCACCACCTGGGGGGTTCCGCGAGTCCAGTCCCACGCTTGCGGCACCTGCATTTTGAACAGGTTCCACTGATTGGGAAACAGGGGGTCGTTGGGGTCATAGGCAGGCTGATAGGCGCGGTCAGGATGGGCTTCCTTTACCCAGCCACGCTGGCGCATGAGGGCGATTGTTTCGTCCACCTGCCCCCAGGGCACTCTCACGACGGTGTAGCCGATTTCGGGGATGTCGCGCAGGACGGTGTAGCCGTGCACCTCGGCTTGCTGGCGTGCGTTTTCGTCCACGAAGCGTACCAGAATACGGGTCGGCGACGCCAGCACGCGCGATTGCGAGGTCAGGATTGGCATCTCCTCTCGCATCCAGCCACTGAACCAGAAGAGTAATGCGCCAAGCAGGAGTTCCATAGCCCTAATTATAGCCCGTTCGCGAGAGGATTTTCGAACGGCGCGTCGAAAAGCGGGGGCTATGAACATTCGCGAGGCGGCTTTCGAGTGGATGGCGCAGCGGGGCATCCGCTATCTGTTTGGGAATCCTGGTTCCACAGAGTTGCCGTTTCTGGTGAACCTGCCCGATAGCGTGCGCTATGTGCTGGCGTTGCAGGAGAGCGTGGCGCTGGCGATGGCGGATGGCTATGCGCAGGCGTCGGGCAAGCCTGCGGTGGTGAATCTGCATGTGGCGCCCGGTCTGGGCAACGCGATGGGTGTGCTGTTCACCGCGTTCAAAAACGGCGCGCCTCTGATTGTGACCTGCGGGCAGCAGGACACGCGCCACCTGTTTCATGAGCCGCTGCTTTCGGCAGACCTTGTGGGCATGGCGCGTCCTGTAGTAAAGTATGCTTACGAGGTGGTTCACCCCAGTGATGTGCCCGACGCGCTGGAGCAGGCGTATCATCTGGCGATGACGCCGCCGCGTGGTCCTGTGTTCGTGTCCATCCCGATGAATTTCTGGGATGCGCCCGCGGAGCCGCCGCGCCTGCGCGCAGTTCACACACCCGACGCGCCACAGGGGCTGGAGACAGTGGTCGAGGCGTTGCGCACGGCGCAAAGACCCGCGCTGGTGCTGGGGGCGGGTGTGGGTAGCGCAGGCGCCATAGACGCTGCGATTGCGCTCGCGGAGAAAGTAGGGTTTGCTGTCTATCACGCGCCGCTGAACTCGCGCATGGCGTTCCCCACGAATCACCCCCTGTATGAGGGGATGTTGTTGCCCGCCGTGCCCCGAATCCTGCAGACGCTGAGCCAGTATGATTTTGTGCTGGTGGTGGGCGCGCCTGTGTTTCTGCTCTATCCCTATTTTGCGGGACCGATTGTGCCGCCTGGCGTGCGTGCGATGCTGATTACAGACGACCCTGCCGCGGCGACACGCGCCCCTGTGGAGCGCGCTTTCGTGGGGGATGTGGGGCGTGCGCTGGCGTGGCTTGCAGAAAACGCCCCGGCTCGCTCTTACACGATGCCCTCGCGTGCGGTGGAGGAGGCGCGTCGGCGCTCGGAGGCGGCTCGCGCACGGAGCAAAATGGGCGCGTTTTTTGTGCTTCACACTCTGGCACGCCACCTGCCTCCAAATGCCGTGGTGGTGGACGAGGCGGTTTCCTCCAGCCTCTGCTTGCGGGAGTTTGTGCGGCTGGGGCGCGAGAACGACTACTACACTTCCGCCAGCGGCGGCTTGGGCTGGGCGATGCCTGCCGCGGTGGGTATCCAGATGGCACAACCCGACCGCCCTGTGGTGTGCGTGGTGGGCGACGGCTCGGCGATGTATTCGGTGCAGGCGCTCTGGAGCGCCCGCGAAGAGAACGCGCCCGTGCTGTTTCTGGTGCTGAACAACCGCGCCTACAATATCCTCAAGAGCTTCACGATGGCGTTTTATCCGGGCGCGGGCATGCGCGAAGGGCTGGATGTACCCCACCTCGATCTCGTAGCGATGGCGCAGGGCATGGGGGTTCCCGCTGAGCGGTTGACCTCCCCCGAACAGGTGGAAGAGGCGATTCCGCGTGCGCTCGCCAGCCGCCAGCCCACCCTGCTCGATGTGTGGATTGACCCCACCGTGCCGAGTTTGTTCTGACGCAGGAAACCGAAAACGGGTGGGGTATACTAAACACAAGCCTTTTGCCGATAATTGACAGGGGCTGTCCCTCGCTGGAGAGGGAAAAGACGCATGCGTATTTAATGCCGCTCCCGGTGCCGATGCGGCGGGCTATTTTCGTAAGGAGGTGTATCGTGGACTGGAACACGGTTCTAAAACCTCCCACTCGCGGGCTGTTGATCGTGCTTTCGGGACCCGCGGGGGTAGGCAAGGACACGCTGATTGAGCAGTGGCAGCTGGTGGCACCGAATGTGCGCCGGCTGATCACCTACACCACACGCCCGCAAACACGCATGGAGCGGCACGGGCTGGACTACTACTTCGTTACCGAAGAGGAGTTCCAGCAGATGATTGCGCAGGGGGCGTTTCTGGAATACGCGAATGTGCATGGCAACTGGTACGGCACGCCCCTGCATAAGATGGAGGAGCTGCGCAACGCGGGACGCGATGTGGTGTTGCGAATCGATGTGCAGGGCGCGATGCAGGTGCGCGAGAAGTTCCCCGAAGCAGTTTTGATTTTCGTCGCACCCCCCTCGCTGGAGGAGCTGGAGCGGCGCCTGCGCAAGCGCGGACGCGACTCGGAAGAAGCCATCCAGCTCCGACTGGAAAACGCCCGGCGCGAGATGGAATATATCCCCAAATACGACTATGTGGTCGTGAACGACGATATCAATCGCGCGCTGGAGACCCTGCGCTGTATTTTGATTGCCGAGCGCCACAGGGTGCGCCATCGGATGGAAACTTCGGTCGCTGAATCGGAAGCACGGAGCGCCTGAGATGCCGCGTAATCCGAACCCGCGCGAGCCAGAATATGTGCGCCACTGGCTGGGACGACTGGTGCTGGTGAAGCGCCCCACGGGCATTCACCGCGCGCCGGACCCCCGTGCGCCGCTCTACTGGCATGTGCCCGCGCGCTACTACCTGATGATGCGCGAGCGCCGCGGGCAATGGGGCGGCGTGCTGATGCAAAACGGCAAACTGGGCTGGATTCCGCTGCAGGCGCTTCAGGTAACCGAGTACGAGGTGGTCTACACCCTCCCACGCGGGGTAGACCCCAATAGGATTACCCAGCTGGCGATGCGCTATCTGGGCGTGCGCTACAAGTGGGGTGGCAATAGCCCACGCGACGGGCTGGACTGTTCGGGTTTTGTGAAGCTGATTTACGAGCAGTTCGGGCGGTCGCTCCCGCGCCGTGCCCGCGATCAGGCGCGAGTCGGCACGCCCATCACCCGCTTTGAAGACCTGCGCCCCGGCGACAGGCTCTACTTCGCGGTCAACGGCAGGGAGATTGACCACACGGGCATCTACATCGGCGAGGGCTACTTCATTCATAGCGCGCGCTCGCGTAAGGGCGTGGCGATTGACCACCTGAGCCATCCGACCTATCGGCGCAGTCTTGTGTGCGCCCGACGATAGTGTGGACACGCTTTGGCGCTTGGATTTATCGGCAAGCGTGGTTTCATTTCGTGCTGAAAGTCGCTGCCCTCTGGGGGCGTGTGGCGGTCGCCCGTCATGCGGCAGCGATTGCGTTTTTCTCCCTGCTGACCCTTGCGCCCCTGCTGATGGTGTTGACGGGCGTGCTGGGTTCGCTACTGGGCACCGAGCGCGTGGTGGAGCAGATTCTCAAAGCGCTGGAGCAGACTCTGGGTGCGGGCGCGGCGCGACTGGTGCGCCAGCTGCTGACCCAGACTCTGGAGCGTGGCTCCGGCGCGACCGCCACCCTCGTGGGGCTGTTGCTGGCGTTCTGGGGCGCGTCGGGGCTACTTCAGGCGCTCAAGAGCTCGCTGGATGAAGTGTGGCAGGCGCCGCCACATGCCGAAAGTGGCGTGCTGAACTGGCTCCTGACGCGCCTGATTGCCAGCGTTGCGATTCTGATCCTGGTGGGGCTGATGGGCGCGAGTCTGGTGCTGGAGCTGGCACTGGCGGCTATTCGCGAGCGTGTGCCTGATCACCTGCCTCTTGGCTACTGGCTGGGCTATGCGGCGAACCGTGCGCTGCTGCCCGTGATGCTATGGCTGGGGATCAGCCTGCTTTACTGGTGGCTGCCTGCACGGCGCCCGCGCTGGCGTGTGGCGATGGGCACGGCGCTGGTGGCAACAGTTTTACTGGTGCTGATGCGCTCGCTGGTCAGCTGGTACCTCACCACCACAGGAATCGCCACGCTTTACGGCTCGGCAGGCTCGGTGGTGGTGTTGCTGCTGGGAGTCTACTTCTCGGCGCAGGTTTTCTTTCTGGGGGCGATTCTGGGGGTGGTGGCAGAAGAGGGGGTATCCTTTAACCCAGATGGAGGCTAAAGCACAGGCGGATGCGACGGCGGCGCGCCCTACCGCGTTGATTCTGAGTTTTGTGGCGCTGGTGGCGTTTCTGGATACCTTCGCGATTGTGCCGATTCTTTCTCCCTATGCGGTGGCGCAGGGCGCGAGCGAAGCGCAGGCAGGCTGGATTGTGGGGCTTTACTCGCTGGCGAACCTGATGGCGAATCTCTCTTCCGGGGTGTTGATTGACCGCTGGGGTCGGCGTCTTCCGATGGCGCTCAGTTTGCTCTCGGCGAGCGTGCTGATATGGCTCTATGGGGTGCTGACCGCGCCGTTGTGGCTGATGGCGATTCGGGCGTTGCACGGGGCGACGGGAGCGGTGTTTGTGCCTGCGCTGTTTGCGCTGACAGGCGAGCATGGGGGCTCCAGCCGCACGCGGGCGATGGGGCGAATCGGCGTGTTGATTGGGCTAACGGCAATGCTGGCGCCTCCCCTCAGCGGGATGCTGGTCAAAGCCTACGGCGAGCCAACGCTGTTTGTGGGCGTGAGCGTGCTGACCGCGCTGGCAGGGCTGTGCGCCTTCTGGCTGCCTGCAGATGCGCCGTCCCATGAGGCACGAACGCAGGTGGAATGGCGGGCGCTCTGGCGTACTGCGGGGGTGCTTGTCAGTTTCTGGCTCACGCTGGGAATGACCTTCGCGATGGGCGTGCTGACCGTGGCGCTCCCGCTGGAGATGGGATCAGCAGGCTACGACGCCGCCTATCGAGGGCGCATCTGGGGCGCATTTGCGCTGGTCTCGATGTTGTGTATGGCTCTGGTTTGTCGGCGTGGGGTGCTGGGCGGCGCGTTCGGGCGCAGTGTGCTGGGGGTTGCGCTGCTGATGGCGGGCTTGATAGCTTTTGAAACGCTCCCGATGCCGACGGGCGCGTGGCTGTGGGCGCTGCTGGGCGGCGTCGGGTTCGGGCTGACCTTCCCGGCGGTGCATCTGCTGGCGTTTGAGCATGCCCCCGAATCGGCGCGCGGCAGCGCGCTGGCGATTCTGCACGCTTTTTACTCGCTGGGCTATGTGGCGGGACCCGCGCTGGCAGGATGGCTGGTGGCGCAATCGGTTGCAGGCTGGGGCGGCGCAATCGGCGCAGCAGCTGCGCTCCTGATAGCACTTCGATATACAGGTATAATCCAGAAGAGGTGAGTTGGATGAGTCAGCCAGTGCCCTATACAGAAACGCCATCGGTGGCAATTGAGCGTGCAGGGCGGTTTATGAAGTTCCGCTGGCAGTTCCACACGCCCCAGCCGCTGGAGACAGTACGCCAGCGCCTGCAGGAGTATTTCCAGCGACTGGGCTACGAGACGGTCTCCGATGAACCCACTATGCTGGTGCTGAAGCGCGGCTTGCTGGTGCGTTCCGCACTTAACTACGCGCCGCGCCAGCTGGCGGTGGAACTGCGAATCGCCCTGAACCCTGCCCCCAACGGCACAGAGGTGGCGCTCAACCTGCAGCTGAACCGAACAGGGCACACCATCTACGAGATAGAGCGCCTTCTGCTTATTCAGGAGCTCACCGAATCGGCGCGTTATGTGGCGGGCGAATCTGTAGACTTCACCCGCATGGATTACCTGAACCGCGAGACGAGGGTTCGCTACTTCGTTGCGCTTCTACTCGCGGGCGCCATCGCTTTTTTCCTTGCGATACCGGTATTCCTTTTCGTCAGACCCATTCTCGCAGGCTGGGGGATTGAATCCCCCTGGCGAGGAGCCATTCTGGGCGGGATTATCGGCGCGATTTTTGGCGGGCTGGCGTGGCTGTTCCTTGCACTGATGCTCAAACCCCAGAAGTTTTAGCCTATAGCTGTACCACATACAGGGTAAGCGGCTCCAGCCTGAGCGTGAGGTCGCGCGAGCGCGGGCGAATCGTGCGGCTGGCGGGCGGCTTTTTGCCCTGATCCTGATTGGGACCGTACCAGACCAGCGTCGCGCTGCTGGGCAAGGTGTAGCCGCTGAACACCACCCGAAGGTCTATCGGCGTGGTGCGCGCCTTGTTGAGAATCAGCAGGTTCATGCGCCCGTTCAGGGTGCGCACGGCGTACACCGATACCAGCGGATGACTCCCCGAAACGGGAATCAGCGTATCGCCCGGCTGGGCGAAACGCGCCACCAGCTCGCAGGCGTAGAAGCTCGGGTAGGGGGTGTTCAGCGGCTCGCTCGTGCCCGATGGATAGCCCGAAGCCAATATGCCATAATCGCCCACATTGCGCCAGCCATAAAGAAGCGCACTGTTATTGTTGCCCGCCTCCGCCGAGTTATGTAAATCCCACCACGCGAAAGCGTCCACCCCCGCCAGCAACGCATGACCCCATGACTCGGCAAAATAGAGCGCGTTCACCAGGCTGGTGGTCTGCTTGCCAGGGTTATAAGAGACCGCATTATTCTCCATCGCAAAGAGCATCACGCTGTCGCCCGCAGTGCCCAGATAATCGCGGAGCATCTGGCGCGCGCTGGCAACAATTGTGAACCACTCGCGCGGCGAGAACAGCAGAGAGGCATCGTCTTCACGACCGGGGTTCTGGGGGTAGTAGTGAATCTCATAAAAATCGGGCAGCACATTCAGCGACGCCAGCCGTTGCAACAGCACCGCCGACCAACCGTTCACAGTCTGCCCCGTGCGAGGGTTCGTTACGAAAAACCGTTGCGGATAGTCCGTCTCTGACCATGTGCCCACAACGCCAATCTTGATGGTGGCGTCCACGGCTTTCATCAGGCTAATCGCGTCGCGGGCGAAGGTGGCGTAGGTGTCGGCGTCGTGGCGGAAAGTGTGCGTGTCGTACTCCCATGTGCCGTAGCACTCGTTGCCAATCGCCCAGTAGCGCACATTGCCGTTTAGCGTGCGGTTGGCGTACTGCACCCAATCGCGCGCCTCTTCAGGCGTGCCAGAGCCATAGTTGACCGTGATAAACTTCTCTGCGCCCACCTGCGATGCGACGCTGAGGAACTGGCTCGTGTTCGTGCCATAGGTGGTGCCGTCGCGCTTGTTGCGGTTGGTGCGCCAGTCGTACTCGTTGCTGGTGGAACCGCCAGGGAAGCGCAGCAGCCCGCTCCGAATCTGGCGCAGGCGCGTGATGGTCGTGGAGTTGGTCAGGTTCCAGTCCCATGTGGCGACATTCATGCCGAAGTGCAGGGGCGTGAGCGTGCGCCCTGTGCTGGCGGCGTTCACCGTGAAAGTCGCCGAGGTGCTGTAAGGGCGCACCAGTCGAATCTCGTCCAGATAGAAGGTGGGCACGCTCTGCCCGCGCCGCTCGATGAAGTAGATATCCTCCACGCGCTGACCTGCCGAGATTCCCAGCGCGCTCAGCGGCACCTGCACGCGCGTCCACTGGTTGGCGCGAACAGTGGCATAATCCGTAATCGGCACGGGCGCCCGATCCACACCGTTCACCTTCGCCATAATGTGGAACACCTGTCCGCCCGTGTTGCCCCCGTGTACCCAGAACTCCAGATGCGTGAAGCCTGTTGCGTCCAGCCCTGAACCGTGATGAAAGCGCACCGCAGACCACGGGTACAAATCGGCGCGAATGGAATATTGCCCCGAATAGACAGGGCTGGTGTTTTGCATATTGCGGGATGCCCACGACCAGTCGTCCCATGCGCCTGCGGGGTAGTCGCGGTAGAGGGGCAGGTAGGCGTGTTCGTCGGCAAAGAGTCCGCTCACCAGCGAGCCTGCCAGCCCCAAAATCCAGATTGCGCGTCGCATCGTTCTCTCCTCTCGCGCACTGAAGCGCTTCAAGGGGAATTATAGCACAGGCTGGTCTCTAACCCCACACCGCCTCTATCGCATGCCTGAGGAACGCCAGCGAGCGCCGAAAGCCCTCGTCGCCCTCCGCCTGACCGTCTTCCACGCTCAGATAGCCCGTGTAGCCGTGTTCGCGCAGAATGGTAAGCAACTCGCGGAAGGGAACCTGACCTTCGCCCAGCACACAGTGCTGATACTCGCCCATGCGCCGATCGCCCGCATGCACATGGTGAACCTTATGCATCACGCGCTTCAGCAGCGCCACAGGGTCGGCGCCCGTCATCAGGGGGTTGGCGAAGTCAAAGTTCACGCGCACCTCGGTCGGCTCAATCTGCTCAAAAATCTTCAGAAAGCGCTCTACCTCAAATGAGAAGTCGGGCTTATCCCAGCGTCGGTCGCGATAGTGGTTCTCATAGCAGGGGTAGACCCCCAGCGGCACGGCGTATTCGGCGAGTTTGACCATCTCTTCAACGGCGTAGCGGATGCCGTCTTCTTCGGCAAGTTCGGGGTGAAGCATGCCTGCGGTGGTGCGCACGGCGTTCGCGCCGAGTGTTCGCGCCCACTCCACGCGCTGGCGCATCTGCTCCTGCTCGCGCCGACGCACGGCAGGGTCAGGGTTCGTGAAATCGGGCGCGCAGGTAATCTGGCTCACCCGTAGACCCAGCCGTTCCAGCGTGCGCTTCACCGAAGGCAGGTTCTGCTCGCTGAGAAAACCGTGATAAATCTCCACCGCCTGCAACCCGAAAGCGGGCGCCTGCTCCAGCCACGCCTCTACCGCCATGCGCCCCTCCACAATCGCGTGCAGGTGGCGCACGGGCATCCAGGCAATCGTCGGACGCGCCATATCTTTATAGTTCGCTCCGCCGTGTGAGCTCCCTATCTCTCTGGGGAGTTCCCAGCGGGTACAATATTCTCTGGAGGCACGCAACCGATGAAACTGCCCAAAATCCCTGGTGGACAGATGCGCCAGCTGATGGAGCAGGCGCAGAAGATGATGGAAGAGGCGCAACGGTTTGAAGAGGAGATGGACGCGCTTCAGGTGCAAGCCAGCGCGGGCGGCGGTGTGGTCAAAGCCACCGTCAACGGCAAGGGGCTGTTGATCAGTCTGGAAATCGCGCCCGAAGTGATTGACCCCAGCGACCCCGAAATGTTGCAGGACCTTGTGGTGAGCGCGGTGCGCGAGGCGCAGAATCAGGCGGAAAACATTCGCGCCGAGCGGATGCAGAAGCTCACGGGCGGACTGGGCGGATTGGGCGACCTGGGGTTGCCGTTCTGAAGGGATGGTCTTTCCACCTTCGCTTCGTCAGTTGATTGCGCAGCTGGAGCGGCTGCCCACGATTGGACCGCGCTCGGCGCAGCGGCTCGCGCTGTACCTGCTCCGCCGCCCCGAAGAAGAAATCGAGCGGCTTGCTGAAGCGCTTCTGAACGCCCGCCGCCTCACCCGACTCTGCGAACAGTGCTTTTTCCTGAGTGAGCAGCCTCTGTGCGAAATCTGTCAGGACCCCACGCGCGACCGCTCCACCCTCTGTGTGGTGGCGGAACCGCGCGATGTGGTCTCGCTGGAACGGTTAGACCAGTATCGGGGGCTGTACCATGTGCTCCACGGGCTTATCTCGCCCGCCGATGGGGTGCAACCTGAAGACCTCAAGATTCGCGAGCTGATGGAGCGCATCAAGCGTGAGCCTCCACAGGAGGTGATTCTCGCCACGCCGCCCACGGTGGAAGGCGACGCCACCGCGCTCTACCTCGCGCGGCTGATTAAACCGCTGGGCGTGCGCGTGACCCGAATCGCCTACGGGATGCCCGTCGGGGGCGAGCTGGACTACGCCGACAGCGCTACGCTCGGCTACGCGCTCAGCGGGCGCCGCGAACTGTAGGAGTTTCGCGTCTCACGCCGAATCAGAAGCCTCCGTGCGATACTTTCTCCTTCTGTGCTGGGTGCTGCTGATGGCTTTTGCAACTGCGCAGCGGGAGCAACCGCCCGTTCTGGAGGGCGATGGCTGGTCTGCGCGCTATCGTGCGGGGCAGGGCGTGGAGCTGCGCCTTCGGGGCGCACAGGTCGGCTATGCTTCCTCGCTCCAGATTGCCAAGCCTGACTGGTCGGCGGGCTACTACTCGTCCAACAGCACGCCGGCGCGCGTTTCGGTTCCCTATAACATGCTCATCCTTTTGCACACGCCTGGCGAACGGGGAGAAGCAACCGAAATTGTGCGCCTTATAGACCCGCAAACACTGGAGTGGAGTCTGGAAATCCGCTGGAACGGCGAGACGCCCGCGATTGCCGAATGGTGTATCGGTCTCTGGAAGACCGACCTGCTTCAGGGCGCAACGCTGGCAGGCGAGGGCGAACTGGCGACGGAGCAGATGACGCCCAAACCCATCACGCGTGAGGGAGACATTCTCTTTCGCGGCAAAAAGCTGGTGGTAGACTCGCGGCTGGCGCGTATTGAAATTCAGGCGGAGGGGGACACGCCGTTCGTGGTGCTGGACGGTCGGGGGAACCCGAACCGCGCGTGGTCGCAGGAGATTCCTTCGCTCTGGCTGGGCGTGCTGGCGGCGCCCCTGTCAAAGGGCAAAACGCTCACTTTGCGCTACCGTATGAAGATCGAGGCGAAACCCTTGCCCGGCACAGAACGCACGGTGGAAGCGCGCCTGCCCCTGATAGAAGAGACTTCCGAGCGCTGGAAGCCGACGCCCGAAGCGCCGCTGCTGATCCCGCCCCCGAAGGTGATGTGGTGGGGTCAGGGCGAGCCGTTTCGGTTGCCTGCCGCGCGCCCTGTGCGGATTCTGATCGAATCGGACGCCTATCGCCCCTGCGCCGACGCGCTCCAGCGCGAACTCACACGGTATGGGATGCGGGCGACTGTAAAGACTTCCCCAAAACCCCAGCGTGGCGCGGTTTTTATCGGGGGTAGCCCCGCGCTCCAGCGGCGCTACCCTGTGCCTGCCCAGCCGGGCGCCTACAGCCTGCGCGTAGAACCCACTGCCATCGCCATCGTGGGGAATGGCGTCGAGGGCGCGTTTTACGGCGTGCAGACCCTGACCCAGTGGCTCCAGCCGACGGAAAACGCCCTGCAGGCGCTCCCCGTGCAGATTGTGGACTATCCCCACCTGCGCTTTCGAGGTGTGCATCTGTTCCCCAGCACCGACCCCGACTTCCTGCCAAAGCTGATTCAGAATGTGATTGCGCCGCTGAAGTTCAATCACCTGATTATTGAGTGTGGCTATGCGCAGTGGGAAGCGATTCGCCCTGCGTGGGTGGAGTTTTCCGCGCCGAAACCCCTTCTGAAGCAAGCCGTGGAGACCGCCCGCGCCCATATGCTGGAGCCCATCCCGCTGATTCAGTCGCTGGGGCATATGAGATGGGTGTTCCGCAACGGCGCGTTTCGGGAATTAGCCGAAGACCCCGACACCCCGTGGGCAATTGCGCCCCGCCGCCCCGAAGCGCGCGCCCTGCTGGAAACAGTCTACGACGAGGTGTTCGAGGTGTTCCAGCCTCGCGCGTTCCATATCGGCATGGACGAGGTTACCATGCGCGGCAGGTTCCCCTACAGCCCCGAAAGCAAGGGCGCGTCGGTCGCCGAGCTGTTCGTGGAGCAGACCCGCTGGGCATATGAGGCGCTCACCCGTCGCGGCGCGCAGAAGGTGATGATGTGGTCGGATATGCTCCTGGCTTCGGGCGAGGCGCACGACGGCTCGGCGAATGCCCCCAGCCCCGACGACGCCCGCTGGATGCGCGCCCAGCTCAGCTCGCTGCCCAATCTCACGCTCTGCGACTGGCACTACACCCCCACCCAGCCCGAAAACTACAAAAGCGTGCCTATTCTGCAAAGCGCAGGCTTTAAGGAGATTATCGCCACCACATGGTTCAACCCCCAGAACATTTACACCTTCGCCCGCGCCGCACGCGAACGCCGAATCGCGGGACTGTTGCAAAGCACATGGGCAGGCTACACGCTCAACGAGAACACCCTGCGCAAAACCGAATACCAGCAGTTCGTGGCGTATGCTTATGCAGGGCTTTATGCGTGGGACACCGACCAGCCCGCGCCGAGAGACCTGCCCTACGATATGGAGGCGGTGTTCGCGCGGCTCTATCGGCGCGAGCCAGTGCCCCTGCAGCCAAAGGCAGGCTTCCTTGTGGATTTGAGCGCGCTGGGCAACTATCCTCTCAGCGACTGGCTGGACACGCTCAGCGAGACGCTGGTGGGTAAGACGCGCCTCAGGGGGCATCTGTTTGCGATAGCGCCGCGTGCCCTCATGCTGGGGGGCTACCTCGCGCCCCTTTCCGACGCGCCCCGCGTCGTGCGCCTCACGATAGACCGCCCCGTGCGCAGGCTCTATTTTCTGCACACCTGCGCCTTCCCGACGGAGATGAACGCCGAGGTCGCCCGCTACCGCTTTGAGTACGACGATAGCACCGTCGTGGAGCAGCCGCTGCTGTATGGCGTTCACCTGCGGGCGTGGAACGAGAACGGTTTCGCGTTTGAGGGTGCGCCGCTCTGGAGCCAGCCGCTGGGCGACGGGCGCTGGGCGAAGCTTCGCCTGATGGTCTGGCAGAACCCCCACCCCGAAAAACGCCTGCGCACGCTCCAGATTCAGGCAACCGACCCTGTTGCCAGCCTGATCCTGGTGGCGCTTTCAGGCGAGTGAAGGCAAGGCGGCTAAACCCTGCGCCAGCGAATCACGCGCGTCCCGTCGGGGTTCACTTCAAACGCAATCTCCCACACATGCGGGGCATGCAAGGGGTAAGGAAAGTTTTCCAATCGCTCTGCCCACTCGATCACCACCACGCCGCCGCGCTCCAGCAGTTCGTCCAGCCCCAGAGTCGCCAGCTCCTGCGGGGTTTCGAGGCGGTAGAGGTCCAGATGGAGCAGGGGCAGCCCTTTCAGCGTTTCGGGCTGGCGGATAGTGTATTCATATACCAGCGCGAAGCTGGGGCTACGGATGGGTTCCTCCACACCCAGCGCTCTTGCCAGCCCACGCACGAAGGTCGTTTTGCCCGCGCCCAGCTCGCCCTTCAGCAGGATCAGCGTGTCGGGCTGAAGCAGCGGCACCAGCGACTCGGCGACCTGCTCGGTCGCCTCGGGCGATTCGGTGCGCCACACGCGCTCAGCGCGGGAGTCGGAAGGCATGAGGCAATAGCTCCGCAAGGGTGTAGACCCCCACAAGATGGTCAGGGGTTGCTATCCAGACGGGGCATTCGCTGGGGTTGGCGGCGAACTCGGCAAGCACCTGTCGGCATGCGCCACAGGGCGTGCCGCCATCAGGCGTAACGACCGCCGCCGCCACAATCGCACGGGCGCCTTCCGCAACGGCACGGAAGACCGCCGTGCGCTCGGCGCAGACGCTCAGCCCGTAGCTGGTGTTTTCCACATTACACCCTCCGAAAAAGCGCCCGTTGTCGGTCAGCACCGCCGCGCCCACCGCGTAGCCCGAATAAGGCGCGTAGGCATGGTGGCGCATCTCCCGCGCCAGCGCGATCAACTGCTGGGCTTCAGGGGGGATGTTCATGCGCTCTCCTCCTCACCACCTGTCGACTCGCCTGCGAGTTCCTCTTCGAACATCGCCTCCATCTCGTGGGGGTCTTCGTCCATCGCCGCGCTCATCTCGCGCATAAAGCGCCGCATGGTCGCGGGGTCGTCGGGGTCGCCTGAAAACTCCAGCGTGTCGGCAAGGTCGTCTAACATCTGATCTTCCGTGCGCAGGCGGGCGACCCGCGAGACCAGCCGCTTCGTCTCATTATGCCCGCAAAACGGGCAGGTCTGCGGGTCATCCCGCTGAGCGACACTCAGCAGCTTTACGAATCGCTTGCGGCAGGCTCCACAGCGATATTCGTAGAGCGGCATATCAGCCAATCACCTTCTGCAGAGTCTCTTTCAGCACTTTCGCCGAGTTTTGCAGGGCATCGCGCTCCTCGTTGCTGACGCCGATTTCAATAATGCCCGCGACGCCGTTGCGCCCAACGCGCGTGGGCAGCGAGAAGCACACATCCTGAATGCCCAGCGCGCCCGTCTGCAGGGTAGAAACGGGCAGAATGGCGTTCTGGTTCAGGGCGACCGCGTTCACCACCTGCGTGATGGAAACCCCGACGGCATAGCCTGCGCCGCCCTTGAGACGAATCGCCTCCGCCCCCGCGTTGCGGGTCTGCTGGAAAATCTGCTCCATCGCCTCTTTGCTGTAGCCGGGGTAGTCCTTGAGGGGCACGCCCGCGATCGTGGCGCAGCTCCAGATGGGCACCATCGAGTCGCCATGTTCGCCCAGAATCAGCGCGTCCACATCGGTCGCCGCGACATTGAAATACTCCGCCAGATAAGAGCGGAAGCGGCAGGTGTCCAGCACCGTGCCCAGTCCAATTACGCGCTCCGCAGGCAGCCCCGACTCCCGAACCGCCAGATAGGTCAGAATGTCCACGGGGTTGGAGACGACGAGAAAAATCACATTCGGATGCAGGCTCACCTGCCTGAGCTGGCTCAGAATATCGCGGAACAGCCCGACATTGCGGTTAATCAGCTCCAGTCGGCTCTCGTCGGGGCGTCGGCGCAGACCGGCGGTGATAATCACCATCTCGGCGCCCTCGAGGTCGGCGTAGTCCCCTGCCCGGAAGCGAATGGGCTGTGAGAGCGCCGCGCCGTGTCGCAAATCCAGCGCTTCACCTTCCGCCGCCTCACGATTGACATCTAACAACACGACTTCCGAAACCGCACCCATCAGCTGCAGGGCGTATGCGGCGTTCGAACCGACACGCCCGCCGCCACCAATAATGCCTACTTTCATTCTCTATACAACCTCCGTAGGAAAAAGTATACCCCCTGCCAGCGGGTATAATCTCGCTACAAGGAGAGAGGCGGATGGCAACGATAGACTACATTCAGGCGCGAGAGATTCTCGATTCCCGTGGCAATCCGACCGTTGAGGTGGAGGTGACTTTAGACGACGGCAGTTTCGGTAGAGCCAGCGTGCCCTCAGGCGCTTCCACAGGCACTTACGAGGCGGTGGAACTGCGCGATAACGACCCCACGCGCTACCTCGGCAAGGGCGTGCGAAACGCCATCGAACATATCCACGAAACGATTGCGCCCGAAATCGAGGGCATGGACGCGCTGGATCAACGCGCCATCGACGAAACGCTGATTAATCTAGACGGGAGCGAGAACAAGTCCAATCTGGGCGCGAACGCGATTCTGGGTGTCTCGCTGGCGGTGGCGCACGCCGCGGCGAACCACCTGGGAGTGCCGCTCTATCGCTACATCGGCGGGATTGATGCCCATGTGTTGCCCGTGCCCCTGATGAATGTGCTGAACGGGGGCAAGCATGCCGAGGGGGGCGCCGATTTTCAGGAGTTTATGATTGTGCCCTACGGCGCCGAGAGCTTCAGCGACGCACTCCGCTGGGGCGCGGAGGTCTATCACCACCTGCGCAAGGTGCTTCATAGTAAGGGGCTGCCCACCACCGTCGGCGATGAGGGCGGTTTTGCGCCGCCTGTGAAATCGGCTCGCGAGGCGCTTGAACTGCTCATGCAAGCGATTGAATCGGCAGGCTACCGTCCGGGCGATGAGATTGGTCTCGCCCTCGATGTCGCCGCCAGCGAGCTCTATCAGGGCGGCTACTATGTGCTGAAACGCGAAGACCGCGTGCTGGACAGCAGCCAGATGATTCAACTCTACGAAGACCTCTGCAAGCAGTTCCCAATAGTGTCTATTGAGGATGGGCTTGCCGAAGACGACTGGGACGGCTGGCGCACGATGACCGAAGCGATTGGGCACTCGATTCAGCTGGTGGGCGACGACCTGTTCGTCACGAACCCGCAACGGCTGGGCGAGGGCATCCAGCGCGGCTGTGCCAACAGCATCCTCATCAAACTCAACCAGATTGGCACGCTCACCGAGACGCTGGACACCATCCGCTATGCCCTGCGCAACGGCTACAGCACCATCATCTCGCATCGTTCGGGCGAAACTGAAGACACCACGATTGCCGACCTCGCCGTGGCGGTGAACGCAGGGCAAATCAAAACGGGCGCGCCATGCCGCAGCGAGCGAGTCGCTAAATATAATCAGCTCCTGCGAATCGAAGAAGACCTCGATACCGCCGCCGTCTACGCGGGCAAGATGGCTTTCGGACTGTCATGAGGCGCACCAAGATTATTGCGACGCTGGGACCTGCTGTCGGCTCGCGCGAAAAAATCCATGAACTCATCGAGGCGGGCGCGAACCTCGTGCGCATCAACACCGCCCACGGCGACTGGGAGACCCGACGCCAGTGGATTCAGTGGGTGCGCGAGGCGGAAGCCACTTACAGAGTGCCCGTCGGCGTGCTGCTCGATCTGGCAGGTCCGAAAATCCGAATCGGTACTTTGCGCGAGCCGATGAAACTGGAGCCGAACCAGAGCGTCGTGTTTCGGCTCGCCGAGACCCAGAGCGATTCGGAAATCCCCCTGCAGATTGCGGAGGTGTTCCGCGCCGCACGCGCAGGCGACCGCCTGCTGGTGGACGACGGCAGTATCGAGCTCCAGATTACGCGCGTGGAGCCGAACCTGATGGAAGCCACTGTGCTGGAAGGGGGCGAGCTGCGCTCCCAGCGCGGCATCACCCTGCCCAACCGCACCCTGATGCTCCCTTCCATGACCCCGAAGGATCGCGAAGACCTGCTGCAGGGCATCGCGGCGGGGGTGGACTGGATTGCGCTCTCGTTCGTGCGCTCCGTAACGGATGTGATGAACCTGCAGGCGCTCATTAAAGAGCATGGCGCCGATATCCCCGTGATTGCCAAGATCGAGCAGCGGGCGGCGCTGGACGATCTGGAAGAGATTGTGCAGGTCGCCGACGGCATCATGGTGGCGCGGGGCGATCTGGGCGTACAGATAGACCTGGCAGAGGTGCCGGGCATTCAAAAACGCATCATCCGCCTGTGCAATCAGCATGCGAAACCCGTGATTACCGCTACCCAGATGCTGGAGAGCATGATTAACGAAGGGCGCCCCACCCGCGCGGAGGTTACGGATGTGGCGAACGCCGTGCTGGACGGAACCGACGCGGTGATGCTGTCAGGCGAGACGGCGGTCGGCGCGTTCCCGATTCAGGCGGTGCGCTGGATGGCTCGAATCGCGGAAAGCGCCGAATCGATGCTGGAGTTTTTGCGGCTGGACGAGCTGCCTGCGGAGCCATCGGGCAACACGACAGAGGCGGTGGCACGCGCGGCGTGCGTCGTTGCCCAGATGGTGGGCGCCCGCGCCATCCTGACCCCCACCACTTCGGGCGGCACGCCCCGATGGGTCTCGCACTTCCGCCCGCGTCAGCCCATTCTCGCCCTCACCGATAACGAAACTGTCTGGCGACGGCTCAGCCTGCTGTGGGGAGTCGCCCCCCTGCGCATTCCGCATGTCCACTCTACCGATGAGATGACCACGCAGGCGCTAATCGCCGCCCGCCAGACCCGACTGGTGCGCGGCGGCGATCGCGTGGTGCTGACCGCCGGCGTGCCCGTCAATATCCCCGGCAACACGAACATGATTCAGGTGCTGACCATCGAGCGCTGAGGGGGGTACGCCAATAACATGAAAACACTTGATGAAATTCGGGACATTTTGAGCCATCACAAGAGCCTTCTGCGGGAGCGGTTTAAGGTGAAGCGCCTCGCGGTGTTCGGCTCTTATGCCCGTGGAGAAGCAACCCCGCGAAGCGATGTGGATATTCTCGTGGAGTTCGAGTGCCCTATCGGATGGGAAATCGTAGACCTGCACGACTATCTGGAAGCGATTCTGGGAATCCGGGTGGACCTGACCACGCCAAACGCTCTGAAGCGCAAACCCTGGCTCTGGGAGTCGGTTCAGGAGGACCTGATAGGAGTTTGATGGGTATAATCCTGCCTGGGAGGACACCGATGAAGGTTCTGGTGGCAGATAAGTTCGAACAGAGCGGTTTGGACGGTTTACGCGCGCTGGGCTGTGAGGTGATTTATGACCCCTCGCTGAAAGAGGAGAGCCTGATAGAGGCGTTGCGCCTGCATAACCCCGATATTCTGGTGGTGCGCTCCACGAAAGTTACTGCACCGATGCTGGAAGCGGGCGATTTGAGCCTTGTGATTCGCGCGGGCGCAGGGGTCAACACGATCGATGTCGCCACCGCCTCCCAACGCGGGATCTATGTGGCGAACTGCCCCGGCAAAAACACGGTTGCCGTGGCGGAGCTGGCGTTCGGACTGATTCTTTCGCTGGATCGGCGCATTCCCGATAATGTGCAGCAACTGCGCGAGGGGCGCTGGAACAAAAAAGAGTTCAGCGAGGCGCGCGGCTTGGCAGGGCAGACTCTGGGGCTGATTGGCGTGGGCAACATCGGCAGGGAGATGATTCCGCGCGCTCGCGCGTTCGGCATGCGCGTGATCGCCTGGAGCCGCTCGCTGACCCCCGAAACCGCCGAAGCGCTCCAGATTGGCTATCGCGCCACCCCGCTGGATGTCGCCTCCGAAGCCGATATTGTAAGCGTGCATGTGGCGCTGACTCCCGAAACCCACCACCTGTGTGGACGCGCCTTTTTTGAGGCGATGAAACCAGGCGCCTACTTCATCAACACTGCCCGTGCCGAAGTGGTGGACGAAGAGGCGCTGCTGTGGGCGGTGCGTGAGAAGGGCATCCGCGCAGGGCTGGATGTGTTCTCTACCGAACCTGCCGCCGCCGAGGGCGCGTTTGACAACCCGCTGGTGCATCTACCGAATGTGTATGGCACACACCACATCGGTGCCTCCACCCGCCAGGCGCAGGAGGCGATTGCCGAAGAGGTCGTGAACATCGTGCGCACCTACATGCAGACGGGGCATGTGCCCAATGTGGTGAACCTCGCGAAGCGTACCCCCGCGCGATACCTGCTGGTGGTGCGCCATCTGGATCGGGTGGGCGTGCTGGCGCATGTGTTTGACTGCCTGCGCGAGGCGCAAATCAATGTGCAGGAGACCGAGAACATCATCTTCGAGGGCGCAGAGGCGGCTGTCGCGCGCATCCAGCTGGATAGCGAGCCATCTGCCGAGGTGCTACGCGCCATCCGCTCGAACCCCAACATCTTCTCGGCGGTGGTGATGCCGCTGTGAGGAGGCTAACGCCCCCGCTGCTGGCGCAGGGGTTTCAGGCAAATCACAGGTTCCAGCGCTAACTTCTCCCGCAAGGGCGACAGGTCGGGCAGTCCCAGCGCGTTCGCAATCGCCGCATCAATCTGCGCTCGCACGGGGTCTTTTGCCATCTGCGGCAGAGGTTGCAGGGGCTGGCTGCAGAGCGCGTCAAACGCCCGCGCCAGCGCGCTTACCTGCGACGATGAGAGCGCAGAAACATCCAGCACAGGAAGCGATTGCCAGATGGGCTTTTTGAAACTGACCCACGCTCCTTCTGTCTCTTGCCGATTGCCCAGAAGCGCGAGTAAGCTCAAGGTGCTGTTGAGCCACAGCACTAAAGCCTTCTCGTGGTCAACCGTCAGGGGGGCTTTCAGGCGCGTCGGCCACCACACATTTGCCAGCATAGGCTGATTCATCTGAAGTGCGACCAGCTTCTGAGTGTTCAGTCGCATTCGCTCTGCCAGCAGTATAGTGCCTGCCTGACGCCATAGCGCATTTGCCGTCTGCACGAGGTTAGCTTTAGGGCTCAAGTATGCATTCGGCTCGCTCTGCAGAGTGACGACTTGCTCTGCGTCGTGTCCCCACAGCGCAGGGTAAGGCGTGGGCGTGCTGTTTGGAGTCAGAACCACGAACACATCGTGAATGTTGCGCCGATCGGGTCCCAGCTCGCCCAGCGTGTGAAGTGGCGCGAGGGGCAGTTTTGCCATGCCGTAGCGATGTTCAGTAAGCAGGGTAATCAGCGCTTCGGTCAGGTCGCTCTGGGCATAGGCGCAGGGTATCAGCCAGTGGGGCAGTTGTTCCAGCTCCCCTGGGGGCAGGAAGAGCGCCTCGCCCCACTTGGAGTCGCCCAGCCAAAGGTCAAACACGGCGCGTTGAGTCCCTGCAGGCGGGAGCTGGCGCACGGCTTCGGCAAGCAGCAGCGCGTCGACGGGGTTGTCGGGGTTGCGCCACAGGTTGAGGCAGAGCGTGCCCGATTTCTCGGAGGTTTTGCGGGCAATAAACAGCGTTTCGCTGAGGTCGGTGTTCTCGCTGAAGTTCCAGCGTTCAGGGTCGTGGCTCACGATCAGGTATTCCAGCGTGTAGTGTTGCGTCAGCAGTTCGCGCGAAGGTTTCCATGACACGCCCGACAGTAGCGCTTTGGGCAGCACGAAAGCGAGTCGCCCGTTGGGTTTCAGGTGGCGGTCGGCGACAGCAATAAAGATGGCACCCAGCCCTGCTTTGATAGATGCTTTTGCTTTGTGCTGGCGGAGCCACTTCTCGAACGCTTCTCGCAAACTCTCGCGTTCTTTTTCGGGCAGGGAGCCAAACAGCAGGTTATCGCCACAGGTGCGCGTGAAGGGGGGATTCATGCAGACGAGATCCAGCGGGGGCAGTTTCAGCGATTCGGGGGCGCGCTGGGCGTCGGTGGCGCGTTCCGCCTCGTGCCCATATTCGGGGTAGAGCGAGAGCTGGGGCGCGACGGGGGCGTCGCTCAGCAGGTCTATACTGCCAAATCGGGGCGCCTGGGTTTGTGGGTCAAACCCCATCGGCATCGTGTAGAGTCGCATGCCGCGCGCCATCACTTGGGGGATGGGCAACGCCAGCGTCGCCGCCGTGAGGTGAACCGCCGACTGAAGCACATCCAGCCCGTAGACACCCTCTTCCAGCAGCGCTTTCAGCAAGCGTGTGCGCCCCTCAGGGTTGGGCGCAGGCGACGCCCGCAGGTAGTTGTCCACAATTGCCTGCACCGCCGCCATCAGCAGTGTGCCCGTGCCGCACGCCAGGTCCGCCAGTCGGAACGCGCCCACTGCATCGGGGGTGCCCCAGTCTATCTGCCAGCGTTCGGGCTGGAGCGCGAGGCGCAGCAACAGGGTCGCCGACGCCACAGAAGTGTAGTAAGTGCCCAGCGGCTTGGCAATATCGCCCAGCAGCAGGTGATAGATGCGCCCTGCCAGGTCGTGTCGGAGCATCACGCGCTGGCGCGTGAGGTCGCGCACAATCGGCACGGATTGCTGAAGCGCTTTATCCAACAGCGAATCGGCAGGGAGCGCTCTCAGAATCGCACGCGCCAGATGGAACACGGCGTGGTAGTCTATTTCCGCGAGAATTTTGCCCCACTCGTCCAGCAGGGCGTCGTGCATGGAGCCTGCCTCACAGCACTGTTGCAGGTTGCGCACGCGCGGCTCCTCACGGGTTAGCTCCTCGTGGAACAGCATCGCGTTCAGCAGCACCAGCGCGGCAATCTGGCGCACGGCGGTGGTCTGCTCCATCTGATTGGGGTCTATCGCGCGGGCATCAATCCCCAGTGGCTCGGCGAGTCGGGCGTCGGGCACTTGCAGGGCGAGCAGGGCTTGCGCCAGCGTGTTGATGCCCTGCTTGAGCTGTTCCACGGCGCGGCGCACTTCGTCTTCCGACGCCATCGCCTGATAAGCTTGCTGCAGGGCGGCGGCGAGAGCGTTCAGGTTCCCCGTGCGCCAGTCGGGTCTGTCCATTGAGGGTGTGCCGAGGCTGAAGCGCAGATTCGTCTGACGCAGGGCGTCCCCAAGCTGGTCGGGCGTCAGCTGACGCAGCGCGGCAGGGTAGACCAGAGCGAGGGCAAGATGCGCCAGTCCTTGCTGAACCCGCTCGACAGCTTTCTGCCATGCCCGTTCTGCCGCTTGGGGCTGGTCGTCTACCTCGCCCTCAATCATCATCAACAGCCCGCGAAACGACACCAGCAGGTCAGGCAGAGCGCCCCCTTGAAGCCGCTGTTCGGGCAGCGCCACCAGCCCCTGCTGTCTCAACAGGCGCGCCAGCTCTGTGTTCAGCACCTCCTGCCGCGCAACCATCGGGCTATAAGCATACCTCACAGAAAAAGACACCAGAGTCGCCTCTCTGCAATTTGACCTGCTTCCTGCCGAAAATAGACTCCAGTTGTTATGCTGGGACTGGATATCGGCTCACGAGCGATTTATCTGGTGCGCTACGGCGATTCGGGTGTGCTGGCGTATGGGCAATACCCCACGCCGCCCGACAGCGTGGTAGAGGGCGCGGTTGTGGACACACGCCGTGTCGGCGAAGCCATTCAGCGCCTGTTGCGGGCGATGCGCCTGCGCGAGCGCGAGGTGGTGCTGACTGTCGGCGGCGCACAGGTGATGACCAAGTGGGTGGTCGTGCCCGCCATGAGCCTTGAGGAGCTGAACGCCGCCGCCCCTCTGGAAGCCCCGCGCCACCTGCCGCCCGCAAAAGAGCCGATGCTCTATCGCTTCTGGACGCCCCACGCGGACGCCTCCAGTGCGCCTGCCGAGGGAGCCGAAACAACCCAGATGCCCGCACGGCTGGTGGCAGTGCCCGAAGCGCTGGTACATTCGCGGCTGGACGCTGCGCTGAGGGCAGGTTTGAACCCCATCGGGATTGTGCCCGAACCCGATGCGATTACCTATGTGCTGACTCTGAACCATCGCCCCCAGAGCCTGCTGTGGCGCGGCAAAGCGACGGCGATTGTGGGCATCCGCTACGATTACTCCGAGATGACGATTGCCCGCGAAACGGCGCTGGAGTTCGCCCGCACGCTCCGACTGGGGCTGAACGATGCGATAGAAACCCTGCAACGGGCGTTTGGCGCATCGCACGAAGAAGCAGAAGCCCTCATGCTTCAAGCCCAGCTGGATGAGGAAGGCACGCTCCATTTCTCTGAGGAGTTAGGACTGCCGCCCCTCTCGATGCTGGGCTTTTTGCATGCGCTCACCTCCGAGATGCGGCGCCTTGTGGATTTCCAGCGCTCGCGCTATCCCGAAGGCAGCTACTGGGGCTTGCTGGACAGTTTCCTACTCACGGGCGAAGGCACGGCGCTTAAAGGACTGGCAAACTACTGCGCCCGCAGCCTGGGGCTGACCTGCATCTCGGGCAACCTGTTCCGCGGCGTGCGCTGGGCAGTGCCCACAGAGGACTTAGACCCCGACGCCATGAACCGCTACACCGCCGCGCTGGGCGCCGTGATGAGCCTCAAAGGCGCACGCAGCCCCACCGACGAGGAGCGCCTCACCACCGCCGCATAGCGCCCTTAACATTCTCTTAACATCGCGAGCGGGTATCCTTATACGGGGAATCCTGGTGGATGGCTCTACAGTAGAACTGTTCGACAAGGGTAAAACGGATCTGAAGGCACTGCCCGCGCGCATGGAAACGCGCAGGCTTAACCTCTATTACGGCGACTTCCATGCCCTTAAAGATGTCTCCATCGAAATCAAAAGCAACTGTATCACCGCGCTGATTGGTCCCTCGGGGTGCGGCAAAAGCACTTTCCTGCGATGTCTCAACCGCATGAACGACCTGATTGAGGGCGTCAAGATTCAGGGCGAGGTGCTGCTGGACGGTAAAAATATCTACGACCCCGATGTGGATGTGGTAGACCTCCGCAAGCGAGTGGGCATGGTGTTTCAGAAGCCCAACCCCTTCCCGATGAGCATTTACGATAATGTCGCCTACGGACCGCGCATGCACGGTATTCGCGACAAGCGGATTCTGGACGAGATTGTGGAGACCAGCCTGCGCCAGGCGGCATTATGGAACGAGGTGAAAGATAAGCTCAAGCAGTCGGGGCTGGCGCTCTCTGGGGGGCAGCAGCAGCGGCTCTGCATCGCCCGCGTGCTGGCAGTCAACCCCGAGGTGATTCTGCTGGACGAACCCACTTCCGCTCTGGATCCCACCGCCACCTACTACATCGAAGAACTGCTGACCGAGCTGAAGAAGGACTACACGATTGTGATTGTTACGCACGGCATGCAACAGGCGGCGCGGATTTCCGATTTCACAGGTTTCTTCCTGAACGGCGTGCTTCACGAGTTTGATGTAACCGCCAAAATCTTCACCATGCCCGAAAAGAAGGAGACCGAGGACTATATTCGGGGGCGTTTTGGCTAAATGTACCTGCTGGCGCTGGAAAGCACGGCGAACTTAGCGGGGGTGGCACTGGTTCACTCAGGGAAACTGATGGGCGCCGTTCAGATAGCGCACGGACAGAACCTTTCGGGCAACCTGCTGCACGCGACCGAGTGGCTCCTGAACCGACACGGCTTGAGTCGCGAGGCGATTCGGGCAGTGGCGGTGGATGTGGGTCCTGGCGCGTTCACCGGGCTGAAGATTGGCGTGATGATTGCCAAGACTCTGGCACACGCGCTGAATCTGGATTTGGTTGGCGTGAGCGCATTTGAGGCGTGTGCCTGTGTGATGCCCGAAGGCACGCCCACACTGGTGGCGTTGCCCGCCCGACGCGACGCGCTCTATGTGCAATGGCTCCTGCCGAAACCGATTCCAGAGCCGTTGAGCCAGCCTGCGATGGTGCTCCAGCACGCCCTGAGCGCGTGGCTGGAGCAGACCACCCCTGCCACAGAGGGCTACCAGGCGATTGGGAGTCCGAGAGCGCGTGGTTGGCTGGAGCCGCTGATGCCCGCGCTTCGCTGGCGCATGATAGAAGCCCCCCCGCCCGAGGGCGTCGCACAGGTGGGCTGGGCGCGCTGGCAGGCAGGGGGGCGCACTTCGCCGTTTCAGATGGTGCCGTTTTATCTGCAGCCCCCTTCCATCACTCCTCCAGGCACGCGCGCACGAACGCCCTGAACAGCGCGCGCGTTGCAGGCGCATCGGGGTCGCGCTCGGGGTGCCACTGCACGCCAATAAAGAAGGGCAAACTGGGGTCTTCCACCGCCTCCACCACGCTGTCGGGCGAGCAGGCGACCACTTTCAGGTTTTTGCCCGGCTCCCGAATCGCCTGATGGTGGGCGCTGACCACTTCGGTCTGCTCCATGCCGAGAATCTGCGCCAGTTTAGAGTGGGGTTCTATGCGCACGAAGTGGCGCGGCACGCTCTCCTCGCGCTGCCGACGCTGGTGTCGCAATTGCACATGCTCCAGATCGGGCAGGTGCTGATACAGGCTGCCCCCACGCCACACATTGAGCAGTTGACATCCGTAGCAAATGCCCAACACAGGCTTGCGCCGCGCTTCAAACGCTCGAAGCAGGTTCCATTCCTGCTCAAAGCGTGGAGCATTCACGATGCGGGTTTCGGGATGGGGTTCCTCGCCGTAGTGGCGGGGGTCTATGTCCGCGCCGCCGGGAATCAGCAGCCCATCCAGCATCTCGGCGAGTGCCTCGGCGTCGGTGTTGGGGGCAATCAGCACGGGCACGCCTCCCGCCTGACTCACCGCCAGCGCGTAGGCGTCTTCCATCATCACCAGCGCCTCATCGTCCTGTAGGCGCCAGTTGCAGGTAATCCCAATCAGCGGCTTGCGCGTGTGGCTCACGATGGGGAAGTATACCCCAAGAGCAGGTATAATACCTTGAGGCGGACAAGAGCATGGTCACTGCGGAAATAAGCACGGGCTTAATGCGCGAGGTGCGCTGGGAGGAGTATATAGAGTTTCTCAGGCAGACGAATTTTGTCGTCATAGAAGATGTACGCATTCCTCTAACAGGGCGCAAGCAGCTAACACGACTTCAACCGGAACATTTTGAGGAAGAAACGACTACGGTGTGGTCATTCCCTGAGCGTGGAGATTGGGCAACCCATCAGGGGAATTATCGTGGCAATTGGGCTCCTCAGATTCCAAGAAACCTTATTTTGCGCTATACCCAGCCCGGCGATATCGTCTTGGACCCTATGGTCGGTAGTGGCACAACGCTGGTGGAATGCCGTCTTCTGGGGAGAAATGGGATAGGCGTTGACATCAACTATAGCGCCCTCATGCTTGCATTCGATAGGCTCAACTTTGAGCCAGTAAACCTCTATGAAGAATTGCCTCCCGCCTCCATACGGCTTTTTCATGGGGATGCGCGCCGTCTCAACCTCATCGAGAATGAGTCGGTCGACCTCGTGGCAACGCACCCGCCTTATGCAGGGATTATTCGCTACTCCAAAAGCGAGCCAATAGAAGGCGACCTCTCGCAGATGCGCTCGGTGGATAAGTTCCTTGAGGCAATAGAACAGGTCGCCCGAGAATGCTATCGCGTCTTGAAACCCAACAAGCATTGCGCTATTCTGGTGGGCGATACGCGCCGGCACAAACATTATGTGCCGATTGCCTTCTGGACGATGGAGCGATTTCTGAGAGCAGGATTCATCTTACGCGAGGACATTGTTAAGGTACAGTGGAACATGAAATCGACACGCGAGCGGTGGAGTAGAGGCAAAGTGCGTGACTTCTTGCTTATCTACCATGAACATCTTTTCGTTTTTCGTAAACCCGACATAAACGAAAAAATGCACCAGTTTAAGTGGAGTATGCAAAATGGGTCAGCAAGCCATCTTAAGTGAACAAACTCTGGGCAGAGCCCTCTCTTCCCTTTGGGGTTCCATCTGGCGCATGCTACGCCGCTGGATACTCAAGCTGGCGGATATTACGATTATTCACACAACTCAAGACGGGGTGGAGATTGCTGTTAAGCCTGGCAAAAAGCCGCAATCTTCTTATGATTTTGTCGTGCAGTACAAGGAACCCGGCAAACGCTGGAGAACTCCCAAACATGTTCATCTGGTCGTGGAGCTCTATGTCAAGGAGGCATACAATAGACAACTCACGCACCAGTTACGCGACCATCTACTTTGGGTTTTTGACAAAGTAAAGCCCATCACCGAATATCCTCCTGCCTTACAGGTCTACGATCCTGCTCATGCGGCTCGCTTTCGGCGGCTGGATGATGTTGGCGAATTTGGTGTAGAATTCCTGCTTGTGGTGAGCGAGCTGATCTTTATACAGGAAAAGACGAACTATCCGGATGGTTCGCTAACATACGAATTGTATCGAGACTTTGGTCAGAAAGACCGCTTCTCCGTTATTCATAAGGCGACTTACAGGGGTTAAAGGCTTCAATTCGTAGGCTTTCTGAAACTTCTGGAGCTTGGAGCAAGTAAGGTATCCTTAACCCACCCAATCCCGGAGGCGCTGCCGATGCAAGAGCGAACCGTTGCCCTCGCCGAACAGATTCGAGAAGCCCTGCAGACTCCAGACGGCAGTCTGGCACGGCTGGCAGAGGAAATTCCGCCGCAAGACCTCGCCGAGGCGCTGAGCCTGCTGGAAGACCCTGCCGAGCAGGCGCTCGCGCTCGTGCAACTGGATGAGGCGCAGGCGTCGCAGGTGCTGGACTATCTGGAGCCTGTGGTGGTGGAGCAGATTTTTGAGCATATCCCCACCGACAAAGCGGCGCGCCTGCTCTCGGAACTGCCTGCCGACGACGCCGCGCAGATTCTGGAGCAGTTAGAAGACGAAAAAGCCGAGGCGCTCCTGCGCCAGATGGCGCCCCCCGAAGCCCGCGATGTGCGTGAACTGCTCGAATACCCGCCCAATACCGCAGGGCGCCTCATGGTGCGCCAGTATGTGCGCGTGCGACCCGAATGGACTGTCGAGCAAACCCTCGACTACCTGCGCCAGGTGGGACCCGATATCGAGACCATCTATTACCTCTACGCCGTCGACACGCGCCAGCGACTGGTGGGCATCTGTTCGCTCCGCGAGGTGGTTCTCTCCGACCCCAGCAAACGCATCGAGCAGATTATGGAAACCGACCTCGTGGTGGTGCATCCCGAAACCGACCAGGAGGAAGTCGCCTCGCTGCTCTCCAAATATGACCTGCTCGCCGTGCCCGTCGTGGACGAGCTGGGGCGCATGCTGGGAATCGTGACGATTGACGATGTGGTGGATATTCTGGTCAGCGAAAGTACCGAAGATGTGCTGAAACTGGGAGGCGTGGAAGCGACCGAAGAGCCATATCTCACGCAAAGCCCCTGGGATCTGGTGCGCAAGCGCGTGCGCTGGCTGATTCTGCTGTTTATCGCCGAGCGTCTTACAGGCACGGTGCTACGCCACTACGATGAAGAGATTCAACAGTTCAGCGCACTGGCGTGGTTCATCCCGTTGCTAATTGGGACAGGGGGGAACGCGGGTTCGCAGACCACCACCACCATCACCCGTGCGCTGGCGCTGGGCGAGGTACGGCTCAGCCAGGTGCTGAAAGTCATGGGGCGCGAGATGCTCACAGGGCTTCTGCTGGGATTGATGATTGGGGGGATCGGGGTACTGAACGCTTTCATCTGGTCAGGCACGCTTACCGCCAGCCAGCGCATCGAGCTGGCGTTCACCGTGGGGCTGGCACAGATGGCGATTATCACGATGGCGACCACCATCGGGGCGATGCTGCCGTTGCTGGCGAAACGGCTGAACATAGACCCAGCTGTGATGTCTGCGCCCTTTATTACGACACTGATTGACGCGGCAGGGCTACTGCTCTACTTCTGGATTGCGAAGCTCATTATCTTCTCTTAGCGTCTCGCATCACGCGCCAGACGAATCGGGGCAGGTTGCGCACTTTTTTGATTTTGCGCGGGTCCTGAATCAGGCGCCACAGCCACTCCAGCCCGCTCTGCTGCAGCCATCGGGGAGCGCGTTTCACCACGCCTGCGTACACATCGAAGCTCCCACCGACCCCGATCATCACGGGCGTGTTCAGCGCGTGGCGATGGCGATGCGCCCACTTCTCCTGACGGGGCATCCCCATCGCGATCAGCAGCACATCGGGGCGCGCCGCGCGAATCTGGGCAATCACTTCTGGCTCCTGTTCGGCAGAAAAGTAGCCGTGATGGGTTCCTACAATCTGTGCCTGCGGGAACTGGCGAAGCAGGTTTTCGCGCGCCCGATCCGCGACGCCCGGCGCCGCCCCCACAAAGAAGAGCCGATACCCCCGCTCGTGGCTCAACCGGGTGAGATGCCACACCAGGTCCACCCCAGAAACCCGCTCGGGGAACGGTTGCCCGCTATAGCGCCCTGCCCACAGTAGCCCTGCGCCATCAGGCGTTACCAGCGCCGCCTCCGTCATCAGCTGGCGAAACTCCGGGTCGTCCAGCGCAATCAGAATCGCGTTCGCGTCGGCGGTAATCACCAGATGCGGCGTTCGCGTGGCGATCAGTTGCTCGATTGTGCGCAACGCCTGCTCCATGCGCACGCGATGCACGGGCACGCCCAGAATCGTCGCCTGCTCCAGATGTTCTTGAGGCGGAACCGCCACCGCACTCTCCATAACGCTATAAGGATACCCGCTCCAGCCGAACGGTTCGCACGCCGAAAATCTCCCATGAGATGGCGATTGACTGGCGCCAGCTGCAAGAACGGGTGCGCCGCTGCGATTCGGTGCGTGTGAATGGGCGCGTGATGGGCGCGGTCGGCTTAATGATCGAGTCGCAGGGTCCGCCTGCCCGACTGGGTGAAATTTGCCTGATAGAGCGGGGGCGCCACACACCGCCTCTGCCAGTGGAAGTGGTCGGCTTTCGGCACGGGCGCACCCTGCTGATGCCGCTGGGACCAATGGAGGGTGTGGAGCCCAACAGCGAGGTGATTCCCACCCGTCGCTCGGCAGAGGTCGGGGTGGGCGAGAGCCTGCTGGGGCGCGTGCTGGATGGACTGGGCAATCCGATAGACGGCAAGCCTTCTCCCCGATGTACCCAGCGGTACCCGCTGATGGCGGAGGCGCCCTCGGCGCTGGAGCGCCCGCCGCTGCGCACGCCGCTCCCCACAGGCATACGGGCGATAGATGCCCTGCTCACCTGCGCGCAGGGGCAACGCATCGGCATCTTCGCAGGGAGCGGTGTCGGCAAAAGCACCCTGATGGGCATGCTCGCCCGACATGCCAGCGCCGAAGTGAATGTGATTGCTCTGATTGGCGAGCGCGGGCGCGAGGTGCGCGAGTTCATTGAAGACAGCCTCGGCGAAGAAGGATTAAAACGCTCCGTGCTGGTGGTGGCAACCTCCGACCAGCCTGCGATTGTGCGTCAGAAATGCGCCTTCACCGCCACCGCGATTGCCGAATATTTCCGCAATCAGGGGAAGCAGGTGTTGTTGATGATGGACTCCCTGACACGCCTGGCGATGGCACAGCGCGAGATTGGGCTTTCGGCGGGCGAGCCGCCCTCCGCACGCGGCTATACTCCCTCGGTGTTTGCCCTGATGCCCCGCCTGCTGGAGCGTGCTGGTACGAGCGCTCGCGGTAGCATTACCGCCTTCTACACCGTGCTGGTGGACGCCGACGACATGAACGACCCGATTGCCGATACCGCGCGCGCCATTCTGGACGGACACATCGTACTTTCCCGCGCCCTGACCCAGCGAGGTCACTACCCCCCGATTGATGTGCTGGCAAGCCTCTCGCGCGTGATGCCCAACATCGTCGCACCCGAACACCAGCGCCGCGCGAACCTGCTGCGACGCATGCTCGCCGCCTACCGCGACGCTGAGGACCTGATTATGATCGGCGCTTATCAGAAAGGCACAAACCCCATCGTGGACATCGCAGCAGAACGCATGCCCGCCATTCGTGCGTTTCTGCAGCAAACGCCTGCGGAGCATACGCCTTTTGAAGAGACCCTAAAGCAACTGATGGCGCTGACCGATGATATACCCGACGCCCTATGAGACGCTTTCGGTTTCGCCTGGAGCGTGTCTTGCGCTATCGTGAGAGCCGTGAGGAGGCGGCATATCGTGCGCTTCAAGATGCCGTTCGCCAGCGTTTGGAACATGAGTCAGCCATCGAGCAGGTGCGGGCGCAGATGCGGGCGCTGGCGGAAGCTTCGCTCCGCCCTGAAGAGTGGGTGGAGCGGGAGCGCACGCTGATGGCGCTCCAGACGCGCCTTGAGCGGCTGCTGGATACGCTCCCCCTGCTACAAGAGCAGGAGGCGCATGCCCGCGAGGTGTATCTACACCTGCGTCGGGAGCGCGAGGCGCTTAGCCGCCTGCGCCAGCGCGCTTATGAGCAGTTCCAGACCGAGCTTCAGCGCGCTCTGCAAACCGAGATGGACGAGGTGGTCGCCCTTGCGTATCAGCGAGTCGTTCCAGAGAACCCTTCAGCGGATACAGGAAATCCAGACGCGCATTGAGCAGATTCAGGGGCGGTTGCCTCAGGCGAGTGCGCCCCAGTTCGCCGAGCTGGTGCCCCCTGTGGGATTCCCTGCCAGTGGCGGATTGCCCCCCGGCTTTGAACTGCAACCCACAGGCAGCAGCGCCCCTTTCCCGCCCGAAGTGCAACGCTGGGCGCCGCTGGTGGAGCCGATCGCCCAGCGCTACGGGCTGGAAACCGAGTTCATCCTGCGCATTATTGAAGCCGAGTCGGGCGGCAACCCGAATGCCGTTTCTCCAAAAGGCGCGATTGGGCTGATGCAGTTGATGCCCGAAACGGCGCGGGCGCTGGGGGTTCAGAATCCCTATGACCCCTTGCAGAATATCGAGGGCGGTGTGCGCTACCTGCGCCACCTGATAGACCGCTTCGGCGACCGGCGCCTTGCGCTCGCCGCCTATAACGCAGGTCCGGGCAATGTGCAACGCTACGGAGGTGTGCCGCCGTTCCCTGAAACCATTCGCTATCTGCAAAAGATTTTGGGATAAGCCGCCTGCGGAACCCCTGAATTAGGGTATAATATGCCCTCGACACGCAGGAGGCGAAAACACAGATGCTGAAGATACGCTTGATGCGCATAGGGAAAAAGAAGAAGCCGTTCTATCGTGTAGTGGTAGCGCCGAGCAATGCGCCGCGCTCGGGGCGATTCGTGGAGATTGTGGGGCACTACAACCCCCTCACCGACCCCGCGCAGGTGAACTTCAACGAGGAGCGCGTGCTCTACTGGCTCCGTACAGGCGCACAACCCACCGACACGGTGCAACTGCTGCTGGAACGCGCAGGCATCTGGCAACAGTTCCAGAGTCAGAAGGAATCGAAAGCAGCGCAGTGAATAATTTAAGCGAGGATAGCCATGCTACGAGAGTTCTTAGAGGCATCGGTGCGAGCGCTGGTGGACGATCAGCAGGCGGTCGTGATTGAGGAAGAGCGCAACGGCTCCCGGCTGCGCTATCGCATCATCGTCGCGGAAGGGGATCGCGGGCGCGTGATTGGGAAAAACGGGCGGATTGTGAACGCCCTGCGCACCGTCGCCGAGGCAGTGGGCGCCAAAAACCGCACCCGCGTGCAGGTGATTGTGGTGACCGACCGCGACTCGGAAACCACCAGCGCCAGCGAAGAGACCGAAGAGTCCTGACCTCGCGATGGCGATGCCCTATGTGCCCAAAATCGCCCAGCGCTGGGTGACGGTCGGAGTCGTTCTCCGTCCGTTCGGGCTACACGGGGAAGTACGAGTGCGCCCGGAGACCGACTTTCCGGAGCGGTTTGTGCCCGGCGCGCGTCTGTTCTGGTGGCTCCCCCCGAAGCCGGAGCCGCCTGAGGAAGAGCCGCTTGCGCCCTCCAAACACCGAAAGCGTCCCCCACGCACGATGCAGCCCCAACCTTGCGTGATCGAATCGGTTCGCTGGCAGGGCGACCGCCTGATTATCAAACTGGAAGGCTTTGACACGATTGCGCATGCCGAAAACTTGCGTGGGGCGTGGCTGCTCATCCCTCCAGAAGAGCGTATGCCCCTTGGGGAAGACGAATACTACATCGACGACTTAATCGGCATGGAGGTCTTTACAGAAACGGGTGAGCGCGTGGGCAAACTGAAGCGCGTTATTCCGGGCGGCGCCTACGACTATTACGAAATCGGCAAATACACCATCCCCGCCGTGGGCGAATACATCCTTGAGGTGGATGTGCCCCGCAAGCGCATGGTGGTGCGCTTGCCAGAGATTTAGAAGCCTCCGTTCTCCTAACTCTCCTTAGAACCCTTTAGCAGGAATCCCTTGCCTGCGTCGAATCCCCTTATCGAGGTGATTCGGATGGCAGATTACACGCCGAAACCGGAGCATAAGTTCACCTTTGGGCTGTGGACGGTCGGCAACCGCGGACGCGACCCCTTTGGCGATTTCGTGAGACCCCCTATCCCCCCGACCCGAATTGTGCAGAAACTCTCCGAGCTGGGCGCATGGGGCGTGAACCTGCACGATAACGACCTCGTGCCGATTGATGCCACCCCCGCCGAGCGCGACCGTATCGTGCGCGAGTTCAAAAAGGCGCTGGAAGACTACAATATGCGCCTTGTGATGGGCACCACCAACCTGTTCTATGACCCCGTTTTCAAAGACGGCGCGTTCACCAGCAACGACCCCAGAGTACGCGCCTACGCCCTGCAGAAAAGTATGCACGCGATTGATCTCGCGGTGGAACTCGGCGCGGAAATTTATGTCTTCTGGGGCGGACGCGAAGGCACCGAAACCGACGCCGCCAAAGACCCCGTGCAGGCGCTCCAGTGGTATCGTGAGTGCATGAACTTCCTCATCCACTATGTGAAAGATCAGGGCTACAACCTGCGGTTCGCGCTGGAGCCGAAACCCAACGAGCCGCGCGGCGACATCTTCCTGCCCACCGTCGGCGCGATGCTGGCGTTTATCGAAACCCTCGACGACCCCAGCATGTGCGGGGTCAACCCCGAAGTGGCACACGAGACCATGACGGGTCTCAACTTCGTCCACGCTGTCGCCCAGGCGATTGAGCGCAACAAACTCTTCCACATAGACCTGAACGCCCAGAAAATCGGGCGCTACGACCAGGACTACCGCTTCGGCGCAGAGGATATCAAAGGGGCGTTCTTCCTGGTAAAGCTGCTGGAAGACAACGGCTACAGCGGACCGCGCCACTTCGATGCCCACGCCTACCGCACGGAAGACGAAGAGGGCGTGTGGGAGTTCGCAAAAGGCTGCATGCGCACCTATCTGATTCTCAAGGAGAAGGCGGAGCGGTTCAATCAGGACCCCGAAATTCAGGAACTACTCGCCGAGATTCGCCAGTGGGATGTGGAACTGCAGGAGCGCATGCAGTATTCGCGCGAAAATGCGGCGTGGCTCAAGAGCTACCCCTTTGACCGCGAGGCGCTGGGCAAAAAAGGCTACCAGTATGAGCGCTTAGACCAGCTGACGATGGAACTGTTGATGGGCATCCGCTGAGCAGGAAACCCCTGCCCCGCGTTGAATCGCTTCAGCAGGAGGGAGTTATGGCTATGAACTATCGGCATCTGGGTCGTTCTGGACTGCTCGTTAGCCCACTCTGTTTGGGCACGATGAACTTCGGTCCCCACACTTCCGAAGAAGAGTCCCACCGCATTATGGATCGGGCGCTGGATTTGGGGATCAACTTCTTCGACACGGCGAATGTGTATGGCTGGCGCAAGGGCGAAGGCTGGACGGAGCAGATTATCGGGCGCTGGTTTGCCAAAGGCGGCGGGCGACGCGAAAAGGTGGTGATTGCCACCAAAGTGTATGGCGTGATGGGCGACTGGCCCAACGAGTCGCGCCTTTCAGCACGCCATATCAAACGCGCCTGCGAAGACAGCCTGCGCCGCCTGCAGACCGACTGGATTGACCTCTATCAGATGCACCACATCGACCGCGAGTGCCCGTGGGAAGAAATCTGGCAGGCGATGGAGCAGCTCTACTACGAGGGCAAAATCCTCTATGTGGGTAGCAGCAACTTCGCGGGCTGGCATATCGCGCAGGCGCAGGAGATTGCTAAGCAGCGCCACTTTATGGGGCTGGTTTCCGAGCAGTGCCTGTATAACCTGAACGCCCGTATGGTGGAGATGGAGGTACTGCCTGCGTGTCAAGCCTATGGGCTGGGCGTGATTCCGTGGAGTCCGCTGGCGGGCGGGCTGCTGGGCGGCATTTTGAGCGACTCGTCGGGCGAGCGGCGCCGCTCCGAGCGCATTCAGGAAGCGCTGGAGAAAAACCGCGCTAAAATTGAGGCTTACGAGGCGTTCTGCCGCGAGCTGGGCGAGCATCCCGCCAATGTCGCAATTGCGTGGCTGCTGCACCAGCCTGCTGTGACGGCGCCCATCATCGGACCGCGCACCGTCGAGCAGTTAGACCACATCATGCGCTCGCTGGAGATTAAACTGGACGAGGCGGCGCTCAAACGGCTCGACGAGATTTTCCCCGGTCCGGGCGGACCTGCGCCTGAAGCGTTTGCGTGGTAATCGGTGGGCGGGTGGGCATCCGTGCCTGCTCGCCCTATTCAATCCGCCCCTCGCTCTCGCTAACTTATGCCCTCGCCAGTGGGTATCCTATAAAGCAGGGGTTCCAACAAGATGAAGACCTCAACAGTGCAGATAGAGTTGCCTGCCGATGTGTCGGAGCAGGAGGCGCGCTTGCTGCTGATTATCAAACTTTACGAGCTGGGGCGCTTGAGCATAGGACAGGCAGCGCGCCTTGCAGGCTATTCTAAGCGCGGCTTTCTGGAAGTGCTGGCACAGTACGGTGTACCTGTCATCCGATACGCCCCCGAAGAGCTGAAAGAGGAACTGGAGCCGTGAAAGAGCCAGCGGTTGCGAACAGCACTTGCTTGATTGGCTTAGAGCGTGCTGGCTGGCTCCACCTACTGCCTTCCCTGTTTGAACCGCTGGTGATACCCCCAAAGGTTCAGGAGGAGTTTGGCGTTTATTATGATTGGCTAATCGTGCAGGTGCCCCTAAACCAAGCCGCTGTTGAAGCGGCACGAACAACGGTTGACGATGGTGAAGCAGAAGCGATTGTCTTAGCACAAGAGAAGGGGTGGCGGCTAATTATTGACGACAAAAAAGCGCGCGCCTACGCACGCCAGCAAGGAGTGCGGGTAATCGGCACACTCGGAGTTCTATTGAGAGCGAAACAGGAAGGTTTTGTGCCTGCCGTCAAGCCCCTGGTCGAGGCGCTCCAGTCAACAGGGTTTCGCATCACCCCTGCCCTCCAGAGAGAGGTACTGCGATTGGCTGGAGAGGAGTAAGCCCCACGAGGGTATTCGGCAACTCCCTTGCTTCAGCAGGCTGAGGTTGTCCCTGTAAAACGAGCTGACCGCCGTCAGCTGCTTCAGCCAGCGCAGGTTGGCTTTATCTGTTAGGAACGGGTTCACCCATCCTGCTCGGCAGCGATTTTTCGAACACTCTTGAGATTCGTTGTTGTTATGCGCGTATTGGCTCAGGTTACCTTTGTGCTGGAGGTGTCAGCGCCATATTATCAATCAACCTTGCTTTGCCGAAGTAGGCGGCGACGGCTATCCGCGCAGGGCGGTCTATCACTTCCAGCGGCTCCAGAGTCTCGGCGTCCACGATCTCCACATAGTCGATTCGGGCATAGGGGCTTGCGGCAATCTGCGCCTGCACCTGCTCCCGAAGGGCGTGGGCGTCGCGCATCCCCTGTGCCACCTGCTCCTGCGCCCACTGGAGGCTCCGGTACAGCACCGTCGCCGCGGCGCGCTCTTCCGGAGTCAGGTACACATTCCGCGACGACATGGCTAACCCATCGGGTTCGCGCACAATCGGGCAGGGCACAATCTCCACTGTCAGGTTCAGGTCGCGCACCAGCTGCTGGATGATGCGCAGCTGCTGATAATCCTTCTCGCCGAAATAGGCGCGGTCGGGCGTCACGATGTGGAACAGTTTCAACACCACCGTTGCCACGCCCTCAAAATGCCCCGGTCGCGAGCGTCCGCAAAGGGGCTGGGACAGGCGTTGCACGCGCACCTGCGTCTGAAAGTCGGGCGGGTACATCTCGCTCGCTTCGGGGACGAACATCGCGTCTACGCCCACCGATTCTGCCATCGCTCGATCGCGTTCAAAATCGCGCGGGTAGCGCTCAAAATCTTCCTGCGGACCGAACTGGAGCGGGTTCACGAACAGGCTCACTATCACGCGCCCGCCATCGGCTTTCGCCCGACGCATCAGGCTGAGATGCCCCTCATGGAAATAGCCCATCGTCGGCACGAAGTGAACCGCCTCCCCAGCCCGACGGCATTCCTGAACCCACTGGCGCACTTCGGCGATGGTCTTGAGAATCTGCATAGAGAGAATCTTACCTGATAAGGGCAGGTGCTAATCCCCTTAGAGACAGCGAGCGCCTTCATGGGGAGAATAAAAGGTACAATATAGATGACTTGCACATTCCCTCAAGCGAGGGGAAGACAGGAGGCGAGGTCGGAATTCTCTGGAGGTGGGTGCGCCTGCTGGCGCTCGGAGCGTTAGGGTGGGCGGGGCAAGCGTGGCTCCTGCAGTCGCCCTTGCTGCTCGCAGGGGGCGTGGGCGCGCTGCTGGCGTGGGCTGCCCTGTTCTGGCTGGAACGGCGTTACTCTCAGGCAGAGTGGCTGGGAGCGCTGGGGCTACTCTATGATATGACCCTCGCAGGGATGGGCGTGTGGCTTCTGGCGCATCCGCAAGCATGGTGGTTATTGTTTGTGCCCGCTATTTACGCCGTGCGGCAGTATACGGCGTGGCATGCGCTGATGGGGGCGTTTCTGGCTCCCCTGACGGTGGGCGTGATTGCCAGCGTGGCGCCAGAACGGTTCACCGACACGGCGACGCTCTGGGGCTGGGGCGCAGGCTTGCTGGGCGGACATCTCGCGCTCGCGTGGGTCGCTTATCGCCCCGCCCCAACACCCTCGCCCGAAGTGATGGAGCAGGTTACGCGCGTGCTGGAGCAAACTGAAAGCGCCCACCGTGAGCTGCGCCACAGCTACCGCGAACTGGCACACCACTACCGACGCCTGCAGGAGAATCTGGAAACCCTCAACGATGTGGTGGAACTCTTTACCGCCCTGCGTCAGGCAACCACGCCCACAGAAGCATATCGCCTGATTCTGGAGCGACTGCGCAGCCGCTTTGGGGCGTCGGGCGCGGCGCTCTATCTGGCGGACGAAACGGGCTTCCACCTGCGTGCGGCGCTCGGCGTGGGGAGCCTCGCGCGCCTGCAGGGCACGGTGCGTGTGGATGCGCCCCGCAAAAGCGCGCGCCAGGCGGTCGAGCAACAGGTGCGGCAGGCGCTGGAGACCCTGTGCGAGCGCGTCCCCGAATCGGGGGAGGACGCCCACGCCATCGGGGCTGGGGCGAACCCGCGCCTGCTGACACTTCCCCTGCGCACGCCCCAGCGGCTGCTGGGCATGCTGACTCTGGTGGCACGCAACCCCGACGGGTTTGACACCGCCACCGAGAATCGCCTGCACGCCTTCCTGCCCCACCTGCTGGCGCTGGTGCAACTCTATGAGCAGATTGAGGTCATGGGGTTGCGCCTGCAGGAGATTCAAGCGTTGCACGATCTGGATAACCTGCTCTTTACTGTGGCGACGCCCACCGAGATTCCGCGCCGTGCGCTGGAAGTGCTGAAAAGCGTTGTGCCCTTCGAGTACGCTCAGCTGTATCTGCCCGACGAGGAACAGCTCACGCTCCATGCGTCGCTCCCCGCGTTCGCCGAAATCCTGCCGATGCTCCAGTTCAGTCAGGAGTCTGGCTGGCAGGGGTGGCTTCAGCAGAAAACACATCTGCTCTCTATCACCGATACCCACGAAAGCCCCCATGTGCCCGACCCTGCGGCGCTTGCGCCCATCCGAAGCATGCTGTTGATTAACCTGCAAAGCGGCGCCCGTCCTGCAGGCGTGCTGGCGCTGGGGCATTCCCAGCCGCACTTTTTCACAGAGGGGCAGACGGAGATGGTGCAGGTGCTGGCAGCGCATCTGGGGCTGGTGCTGGAGCGCGCGCGGCTGCTGATTCATCTGGAACAACTCGCCATCACCGACGGGCTAACAGGCTTGCACAACTATCGCTATTTTCAGGAGCGCTACAAAGAGGAAGTGCGCCTCGTCAAACGCTATCGCCACCCGCTGGCGCTGATGCTGATAGACCTCGACAACTTCAAACAAATCAACGACCACTATGGGCATCTGGAAGGCGACTATTTGCTGATGCAGGTGGCGGAGGTGTTGCAAAGCACTCTGCGCTCCACCGAGCTAATCGCACGCTATGGCGGCGATGAGTTCGTGGTGCTGATGCCCTCCACAAACTTGCAGGGGGCGCAAACCGCCGCGGAGCGACTGCTTCAGGCGGTCTCCGGCACGCGGTTCTCCACCACTGCCGGGCAGCCCGAGCTGAGCATCACGCTGAGCATCGGAATCGCCGCCTATCCAGAGACCACCGAAGACCCACAACAATTGCTGGAATTAGCCGATTCTGCCCTCGAAAAAGCGAAGCGTACTGGCAGGAATCGGGCGGTGGCGCTCGAAAATACCGCATAAATCGGATTGACGCCCGCGCGGGGTTTGTGCTATAATGCTCAAGCCCATGGCGCAGGCGAAACGGAGAATGCACCGATGAAGTCGGCTCTACGCGAACGAGCGGAGCAATATGCCCAGCGAGGGCAAGTGAAGCAGGCAATCCGCCTGCTGAAGCGTGCCATGCAAAAAGGGCGCGCCTCGGCGGAAGATTACCTGCGCCTGGCGGAGCTCTACTCGCAGGAACGGGAGTGGCGTCAGGCGGTCTGGGCGTTGCGCCATGCCCGCACTCTCGCCCCCAACTCCGAACAGATTCGAGAGCAACTGGTGGAAGCGCTCCTGAACGCCGACCAGTATGAGGAAGCCATCCGCGAATGCCAGAACTGGCTCCGCGAAGCGCCCGATCACCCCATCCCGCTGGAGAACCTGCTGGACGCCTACATGAGCCAGAACGATCTGGCGCACGCCCTGGCGATTGCCAACCAGCTGGTGCAACTCCAGCCCCTTTCCCCGCACTACCGCATGCGTCGCGCGCGACTGCTGGACCGTATGGGGCGCTATATGGAAGCAATTGAAGACTACCAGTGGCTCGTGTTCGATAGCGACAGCACGCCGTTCGAGGTGTTGCTCTTTGCGCAGCTGGAGCTGGAACGGCTGGACTTCCGTCAGATGGAACTGTTGCTCCATCTGGTGCTGGACGACAGCGAGTTTCGGGTGCGCTTTTTGCAGGAGCCTGTAGAGGCGGCGCGCGAGCGGGGTTTTCGGTTCAGCCCCGTGGGCGAGACGATGATTACGCAACTGCCCGACGCCATCCGCGACACACTCCCCAAAAAACGCCGCTATGCGCCGTATTGCTGAAACCCTGCAGTCGCTTCGGAGCCAGCTGGGCAAGCGCACGCTGGTGATGGGCATCCTGAACGCGACGCCCGACAGCTTTTACGACGGCGGGCGCTACGCCACTTTTCAGAGCGCACTCGCCCGCGCCGAACAGATGATTGCCGAAGGCGCGGATATTCTCGATATCGGGGGTGAATCGACGCGCCCCGGCTCGGAGCCAGTCCCCCTCGAAGAAGAACTGGAGCGCGTCATCCCCGTCATTCAGGCGATTGCCCAGCGCTACGACATCCCCATCTCGGTGGACACGACCAAGAGCGAGGTGGCGCGGCAGGCGCTGGCAGCGGGCGCGTGCATCGTGAACGACATCAGCGGCATGCAGTTTGACCCCGCCATGCCCGAAGTCGTCGCCGCGGCAGGCGCAGGCGTCGTGCTGATGCATATTCAGGGCACGCCCCGCACGATGCAACTCAACCCCACCTACACCGATGTGGTCGCCGAAGTGCGCGCCACGCTCCAGTCGCACATCGAGCGCGCCCTGCAGGCAGGCATCCCCCGCGAGAACATCTGGATAGACCCCGGCATCGGCTTCGGCAAAACCGTGGAGCATAACCTCACGCTCCTGCGCCACATCCCCGACCTCAAGGCGCTGGGCTACCCCGTGCTGATTGGAACCTCTCGCAAGTCGTTTATCGGGCACCTGCTGGGCGGTCTGCCCCCCGAAGAGCGGCTGGAGGGCACGCTGGCGACCGTCGTGTTGAGCGTGGCGTGGGGCGCGGATATCGTGCGCGTGCATGATGTGCAAGCCACCGTGCGCGCCGTGCGAATTGCCGACGCCCTGTGTCGGGCGTAGCGCGTTAGCAGGGAACTTCACCTCGTGTGGCGAAGTATTAATAGGGCGAGGAAGTTATCATGTCAGTCTATGCTGAAGGAGCGACCGAGCTGCTGTTAGCGCTGGCGACGCCGACACCTAAGGGCTACTGGGGCGTGCCAGTGCTGGTGTGGGGGCGACCGGGCACAGGCAAGTCCACCTTCATCGAGAGCCTCCAGCGCGACGGCTTCCCCGTGTTCACCATGATTGCCAGCCTGCACGACCCGACCGACTTCAGCGGGCTGCCCGTGTTGCACGACGGACGCATGCGCTTCGCCCCACCCGACTGGCTGCAGGTGTTCGAGCAGACGGGACGGGGCATTCTGTTTTTAGACGAATTGACCACCGCCCCGCCCACCGTGCAGGCGGCGCTGTTGCGGCTGGTGCTGGAACGCAAAGTGGGCGCGCACAGCCTGCCGCCTGAGGTGCGCATCGCCGCCGCGGCGAACCCCCCAGAGATTGCCGCCGTCGGCTGGGAACTCAGCCCGCCGCTCGCCAACCGCTTCGTGCATATTCAGTGGAACCTCGACGGCGAGCGCTACCGCCAGTCGCTGGAGAGTGGCTTCGCCGAGGCGACCCTGCCTGAAACCGACCCCGAACGCCACCGCGCACGAAGCGTCTACTGGCGCAACCTCGTGGCAGGCTTCCTCAAGCGCAACCCCGCGCTGGCGCACACCGAACCCGCCGAAGACGAATACGCCTTCGCCTCGCCCCGCAGCTGGGACTTCGCAATTGCACTGATGGCGACCTGCGAGCTGCACGGCTACGCGCCCACGCCCGGTCAGCCCGCCCCGCGCGATGCGCAGCCGTTCATCAACCTTGTCAAGGGTGCGGTAGGTTCGGGGGCGGCGACGAGTTTTCTGCAATACCTGCGCACGCTCCGAATCCCCGACCCTGAAGCGGTGCTGGATGGTAAGGCGCAGGTAGACGCCAGCCTGCGCGAGGACGAGTTGTTTGTGTTGTTCAACACGATGAAGAGCCTGCTGACGGGGATGGAGGGGAGCGACCCGCGCTTGAGTGCGCGTACCCAGCGCTTCCTGCAGGGGGCGCTGTTGGTCGCCAACGCTCGCAAGGGCGACAGTATCTACACCTGTTTTCGCGAGCTAATCAAAAGCGGCTGGCTTCAGCAACGCGCGGCAGCAGACCCAAAAATCGCCCCCATCCTGCGCGAACTGAGCCGCTACTTTGAAGAACTGACGCGCATACTGGAGGCGTGATAGCGATGGAGTGGCAGGGCGTGAAGATTGAGCTGCGAGTACCCTGTGCAAAGGGCAAGAAGCACCCCGTGCGCCTGCGCTTCACAGGCTGGGGCGAGTATGAGGTGGTTCACAACCCCTGCGTGGAGTTGCTGGGCGAGGCGCTGGCGCGGATGGCTCCGTGCAGCCATTACCTGCAGGAGCACAAGTGGTGGACTGGAGATAGCAGCCTGAGAAAGCGTGTGGTGGATGCGCTCTCGCAGGCAGGTTCGCCCGCTGTGCCTGCGCTCATTCAGGCGTTGGGGGATGAGGATTGGGCTGTTCGTGCGGCGGCGTGTGCGGCGTTGGGTCGGAGAGGCGACCCGCAAGCCGTGCCCGCGCTGAGTGTATGGGCGGCGGCAGGCGAGCAGGCGGCTCAAGGTGCGCTCCAGTCCCTCGGTCAGCCGCCGATGGAGCTGCAGGAGGCAATCACGCACTTGCTGCACGCAGGCGACTGGGGCGTGGTGCAGCGGGCGTTGGGCAACGAGACAGTTCGTGAGGCAGTAGTACAGCTGGGCGCACAAGCCGTGCCCGCGCTCATTCAGGCGTTGGGGGATGGTTGGGAAAGTGTTCGTGCGGCGGCGTGTGGGGCGTTGGGGGCAATCGGCGCCCCCCAAGCCGTGCCCGCGCTTATTCAGGCGTTGGGGGATGATTCGGACAGTGTTCGTGCGGCGGCGTGTGAGGCGTTGGGGGCAATCGGCGACCCGCACGCCGTGCCCGCGCTGGAAAAGGTTGCTCGTCGAGATTTCAGTTGGGCAGGTGAAGCCGCCTTTGAGGCGCTCCGAAAAATTCGGGAGAGAAACCAGCGATGAGCCAGTTGCCGATTGAGGCGTGGGTGCGCGCGGCGCGGGTGTACGCGGCGGAGCAGGCGGCGTGGTTTGCGCCCGCGCTCTATGCCGCGCCATTGCGCCTGAGCGAGCAACTGCCTGCCCCCGCCGCTATCGACAGGCACGGGCGCGTCTACTTCAACCCGCACTGGGTCGCCCGAATCTATGAGCAGGTGGGGCAGAATCGGCAACGGCTGGTGCAACAGCTGGGGTTCCTCTGGTATCACGAGGTGATGCACTGGCTGCGCCAGCACGAGGCGCGTGCGGCGGACATCCGCGCCGTGCCTGAGGTGTGGAACCTTGCCTGCGATATGGAGATTAACGACTACCTGCCCGACGGACTGGCATACCCCGACTTTGGCAGGGCGTTTCGGGCGGTGTTTCCGCGCGATTACGGGCTGGAGGAGGGGCATACGGCGGAGTGGTACTATCGGCGCTTGCTGGAGCAGCAGGCACAACAGAGACAACAGCGGGGCGAGAGCGGCGCAGGTGAGCAGGAGCAAGAGCAGCAGGCAGGGGGAGGCAGTTCTGGCGAGCAAGAGAAAGATGAGCAGCAGGCGGGCGGGGATGGCGCTGGCGAGCAAGAGAAAGATGAGCAGCAGGCGGGCGGGGATGGCGCTGGCGAGCAGGAGCAGGAGCAGGCAGGCGGGGGCAGCTCTGGCGAGCAAGAGAAAGATGAGCAGCAGGCGGGCGGAGGCGGCGCAGGCGAGCAGGATATGGAGTGCGGAAGCTCCGCTTCCGCAGTCCAAAGGGGGGGCTGGGACGAGGGGAGCGGGGTTCACGGACAGCCGCGCCCGTGGGAGTTGCCCGCCGAGAGCGAAGAAGCGCCCGCCCTCTCCGACTTCGACCGACACGCCATCCGCGAAACCGTCGCCCACAACATCCTGGAACACCAGAAAAATCGGGGCACGCTGCCTGCAGGGCTGGTGCGCTGGGCAGAAGAAGTCCTCAAGCCCAAAGTCAACTGGCGCGAGCAGCTCAAGCGGGTGGTGCGCGGCGCGATTAGCGAAGGGTTTGGGCAGCGGCTGGACTACAGCCTGCGCCGTCCGAACCGACGCCTGAGTGTCTATCACCCGCTGTACCTGCCCTCGCTGCAGGGCGAGTACCGCCCGCGCGTGGCGTGCGTGGTGGACACTTCGGGGTCTATCAGCGACCGCGAGTTGACGCAGGCGCTGGCGGAGGTGCGGGCGGTGCTGGAGCAGTTGCGGGTGCCCATCACGATTATCCCGTGCGACGCCGTGCCGTATGAGGCGATACAGGTGATGCGCGGCTCCGACTGGCTGAAGGTACGCGCGGGGTTGCGCGGAGGCGGGGGTACGGATATGGTCGCGGGGTTGCAGGCGGCGCTGGAGTTGACGCCGAAGCCCGACGCGGTGATTGTGCTGACCGATGGCTACACGCCGTTTCCGACGGAGCGTCCGAAGGATACGGTGGTGATATGGGCGCTGTGGCAGTATGGGGACGCCGAGCCGCCGCTTCCGCCGATGCCCCCGTGGCAAAAGCGCGATGTGGTGATTATCCCGATTGAGCCGGGTGGGTAAGAGAGGAAGGTTGGCAGGTAGCAGGGGCATCCTGCCCCTGTTCACGCGCAGGATGCGCGTGCTACTAAAGCGGTTCCTTCCATGCGCTCCATGCCTCCACCTCAGCCTCGGCGTCCTCCAGAGTGGAGGCGCCAAGGCGCAGGGGAATTCCCTTTTCCAGAAATAGTTGTTGCAACTGAACTCGAGGCATTCCCAGAAGTTCGGCTGCCTTCCCCAGATTAATCTGCTCGTCGAGGTAAGCGCCAACGACCACCGCCCACCTGAACTCGGCATCCTCCTGAAGCGCCCGTTGCAGGATTGGCTCTATCAACTCAGGGCGTGTTTGGACCAGCCGCTCCAACTGCCGATGAAGCCAGAGAGTTATCTTTTCCGCCATAAACTACCCTTGCCTTCCTCTATTTTACCTCACTCCGGGGGCAGCAGGATTCCCCGCCCCCATCGCGAACCCGACACCCCGATGGACTACCTGCTGGCGAATGGGCGCATTTTAGACCCGTCGCAGAATCGGGATGAGGTGGCGCATCTGGTGATTCGCGGCGGGCGGATTGCTGAAATCACCCCCACCATGCCTTCAGACCCCACCCTGAAACGCATCGACTGCCACGGGCTGTGGGTCGCGCCCGGGCTGGTGGACATCCATGTGCATCTGCGCGAGCCAGGGCAGAGTTATAAAGAAACCCTGCAAACAGGGGGCGCCGCGGCGTTAGCAGGGGGCTTCACCACGATTTGCTGTATGCCCAACACCGAGCCACCGCTGGATAGCCCCACCCTGGTACGCGAGATTCGCCAGCGTGCGGAGCGCGAGACGCCCTGTCGGGTCTATGTGGTGGCAGCGCTCACGCAGAGCATGGCAGGCGAGCAGTTGTGCGACTACCACGCGCTCAAGCAGGCGGGCGCGATTGCCTGCTCCGATGATGCGTTCCCCGTGCAAAACGCCGAGGTGATGCGCCGCGCGATGCTGGCATGCGCCGCCTACGGATTGCCCGTCGTCACCCACTGCGAGGATAAAAGCCTCAGTGCAGGGGGGAGCATGCACAGGGGCGTTGTGAGTAGCCTGCTGGGACTGCAGGGCATACCCGCCTCCTCCGAAACCGTGCAGATTGCCCGAAATGCCCTGCTTGCGTGGGAAACAGGGTGTCAGCTGCATCTGCAACACCTTTCTACGGCGGTTGGCGTGGCGCTGGTGCGCTTTTTCAAAGCGCAGGGCGTGCGCCTCACCTGCGAGGTATGCCCCCACCACCTGCTGCTGACCGACTCCGCGTGCGAGGGCTACGACACGAACGCCAAAATGAACCCACCCCTGCGCACCGAATCGGACCGCCGCGCCCTGGGCGAGGGGCTGATAGAAGGCGTCATCGACTGCATCGCCACCGACCATGCGCCCCATGCCCCGTTCGAGAAAGAGCGCACCTTCCCCGACGCGCCCTTCGGGATTGTGGGGCTGGAGACCGCATTCGGCTGTATCGGGCTATGGAACCACCAGCAGGGGACGCCGCTCAGCCCGCTGGAGTGGATTCGGCTCATGAGTACCGCGCCTGCCCAAATCCTGAACCTGCCCGCGGGCACGCTTCAGGTGGGCGCGCCTGCCGATGTGGTGGTAATAGACCCCCATGCCCGATGGATTGTGAACCCCGACGAGTTTCGCTCTAAGGGGCGCAACACGCCCTTCCGCGGCTGGGAGCTGATCGGCAAAGTGCGCTACACCTTTGTCGGGGGCGAGTGCGTCTACTCCGCGGCGGGGTAGGAACCGAGCAGTACCACCTCGCGGGCGTAGGTCTCCAGCTCCTCCAGCGCCGCGCGGACACGCTCGTCCTGACGATGCCCCTGCACATCCACATAGAATAGATACTCAAACATCCCGCGCGGGTTGGGGCGCGATTCGATCATCGTCAGGTTCACCCCGTGCCGTTCGAACGCGCCCAGCGCCCGATAGAGCTCCCCAGGGCGGTTGCGCAGGGTGAACACCATCGAGGTCTTGTCGTTGCCCGTGGGCGCAGGCTCATTATAGCCAATCACCAGAAAGCGCGTGCGGTTGTGAGGGTTATCCTCAATATGCTCACAGAGGATGGGGATTCCCACCAGCTCGGCGGTCAGACTGTTGCCAATCGCGGCGCCGTTGGGGTCTTCGGCGGCGATTCGCGCCGCGCGCGCCGTCGGAACCGCCTCAATAATCTCCGCCGCAGGCAAGTGCAGACGCAACCACCGCCGACACTGCTGAATCGGCTGCGGACCCGCGTAGACCCGTATCACCTGATTCAGGCTCTTGCATTTGGACAGCAGGTGGTGCGCAATCGGCACATAGACCTCCGCGCAGATTCGCGCGTTGGTCAGCGGAAACATGTCCAGTGTTTCGGGCACGACCCCCGCGATGGAGTTTTCTACAGGCACCACGCCGTAGTCTACTGTGGACTGCTCCACCGCGGCGAACACATCGGCAATACTGTCGCAGGGGGTGAAGTGCGCCGAGCGCCCAAAACAACGCAACGCCGCCATGTGGGTGAAAGTGCCCTCTGGACCCCAGTAGGCAATCGTGGGCGCTTTTTCCAGCGCCCGCGAGATGGAGATAATCTCCCGAAAAATGCTCACCAGCTGCTCGTGAGTGAGGGGTCCCTTGTTAAGTTTCTGCAATCGGCGATAAATCATCTGCTCGCGTTCGGGCGTGAAAAACGGCTTCTGGTCGCGCGTTTTGATTTCGCCGATGGCTTTTGCCAGCTCGGCGCGTTCGTTCAGTAATTCAAGCAGCTGTTTGTCAATCTCGTCAATTCGCGCCCGCAGTTCCGATAGCTTCTTCATCGTCCCAGCAACCTCAGCGTCATCAGCAAGCCTGCGATTGTTTTGGAGTCTTTGATTGTACCCTCCAGAATCATATCGGCAATCTGATTGAGAGGCGTGGGCACGAGTTCGGTCAGTTCGTCCTCGTCCAGATGCTGGCGTGTGGGCTGGAGCGACTCGGCGAGGTAGACATGCAGCACCTCCTGCGAGTAGCCGGGCGCGAGGTACTGGCTGAACAGCTTGCGCATCTGCCCTGCACGGTAGCCGGTTTCCTCTTCCAGCTCGCGCTGGGCGCAGGCGTCGGGCGACTCGCCCGGCTCCAGCGTGCCCGCAGGGATCTCCAGCAGCACCTCGCCCACCGCCTGACGATACTGGCGAATGAGCAGCACGGTTTCCGAGTCCAGCAGGGGCACAATCGCGACAGCGCCGTGATGTTCCACAATCTCGCGTCGCGCGATGCGCCCGTTGGGCAAGCGCACAGTGTCGATTCGCAGGGTTACCACGCGCCCGCGATATAGAGTCTGGCTCTCTATCAGTTCCTCTTTGAGATTCATTCTTCCTCCTTCAGCAGAAAGGATGTGGCGTGTCGGGAGCGCGCCTGCATATGGAGCCAGTGCCACGCTTCGGCAAGGTCGGGTGGACGCACAATCACCGTTTTCACATTCCCATAGCCCTCGCGGAGCAGCTTGAGCGCGAGCGTGTCGGGCGCATAGAGGCTCAGGTGATACCCATCCGCTCGCTCCACGATGCGCACTTCTACCCCCTCCAGCATCGGCATCAGTGGCTCAGGGTCGCTCAACTCCACCTCGATACGGGTGGCGTTTAAGCCTTCCACAAGGTTCTGGGGAGTATCGTCTGCCAGCAGGAAGCCGTTGTCCAGCATCAGCACGCGGTCGGCGCGCTGGGCGATTTCGGGCTGGCGTGTGGTGAAAATCACCGCGTTGCCGAAGCGGCAGCGGTCGTCCAGCTCGCTCCAGAGGCGTCGCGCCTGCTCGAAATCGGCGTGGTCAAAGGGGTCATCCAGCAGATAGAGCGGTCCGTGTTGCGCCAGCACACATGCCACCTGAAGCATTGCGCGCTGGCTGGTGGAGAGCTGTCCGACGGGGGTGTCCGACACCGCGCTCAACCCCAGCAGTTCCAGAAGGTAAATCGCACGAGTCCAGCTTTCAGCATGGCGCTTAAGCAGGCTCAGTGGGGTGGTGTTGCGGTTCAGGCGACTCAGGTCGGGGGCGACGGCGCACTCCGCACACTCCAGCACGCCCGCATACAGGGGGATTTCGTCGGCAATCAGCGCCAGCATCAGGCTCTTGCCCGAACCCGCAGGACCAAACAGCGCCACCAGCTCGCCCCGACGAACCTCAAAACTGGCAGGTTCAATCCGAACCGCACCCTGGGGGGCGGACTCAATCTGGTGGGCACGCAGCAGCAGTCGGTCGGCACGCATCAGGGAACCACTTCTGGGTTAGTTTGGCGCATCGCTGAAAGCGCCGCTTCAGCAAACTGCTTGAGCGTTTCCATATCCCGCTCGGCGTTGCCAGTGCTAACCTTCAAGAAGCGCACGAAGTAGGCTTTGGAAGGTAGCCCCGACAGGCGCCCCAGCAGGAGCAGGATTCGCGCCGAAGAGGTGTCGGAGCGGTAGCCATAGGGCGTGGTATAAAAGTAGATTCCCACTGCCTGACGCTGGGCGCCCTCCAGCGACACCAGCTGCACCGCGCGAGCGGGGATTGGGCGCTCCATGCCGGGCACCTTCAGCTCAATCTCGCGGTTGTCTGCAAACTCCCAGTTCTGCACGCGGAAGCACACCTGCGGGTTGTGAAACGCCCCTGTGTGGGAACCGGCGATAATTGTGAAATCTGCCTGCTCGCCGCCGGGTCCCACATAAATCCGCGCCAGATATTCGTCGGGCATCAGCTCTTTCAGGGCGCGCTCGCTGGGGGCGTATTCCTCCAGCAGGTTCCACTCGCCGAAAGAGGTGGGCACTCGGTTGAGCGTTTTCTCGCCTGTTTGCTGCTTGGCGCGAGGCATCACCTGCATCGCAACGAGCAGCCCCACTATCAGCAGCAGGCTCAACACCGAAGGAACCCCGAACCGCTTCCAGTCCATCGGAGGAGCAGGGGGCGCATCACGCTGCGGCTCAGCAGCAACAGGCGCGGCGGTATCTTGCCCGTCAACCGATTCGACCGCAACCTCTACAGGAGTCTTCATCTCTTCCATCCGAGCCACCTCGCTATCAGAAAGAGCGTCACAAAGGGAATGAGAATCTCCAGGGCGCCCGTGGTGGGAATGTTCACCGTGCCGAACACAGGGAGTGAGACCTCATAACCCTCGTGAGCAATCTTTGCTGCCTGTGGACCCCAGTGTTCTCCCGCTATTGCAATCAGCGCAATCCGAATGCCATTCGAAAGAATCGCTATCGGAAACAGCGCCAGCGGTAGAATTAGTTTCTTCCATAAGGGTAAATCCACCAGCGTGAAGAAAAACAGAATAAAAGTGAGCAAAGCCACTGTAACTTTGAAGCCGCTACATTCCACCCCCACGCGCAACTCATAACCGCTGGGCATCAAGAAGGTCGTCTGGCTGGTCTCCAGCAGCCCATAAAACGGTTTCAGCATGGCAATCGCCACCTCTGTAGACCAGACCTGAATGGGATTGGTAATTTCGTCGAATACCGCAGAGGGAAGTGGCATCATCAAATAGAGAAACAGCAAGGGGTAGAGGAGAACCTTCGTGATTTTCACACCCCAGAGCATCAGGCTGAAGCTGATCAAAAACAGCGGGAACGCCATACTGGAGGTCCAGCTGGACCATCCCCAGTGCCCCAGTAGATGAATGCCTGTAGCCACCAGAAACAGAGGGAGTCCCAGCCAGGGGTTTGGTTCCGCGCGCAGCTGCAAGAGCTTTTCGCGACGCATCCATATCATGACCAGTGCCAGCGGCGGCACCAGATAGGCATAGGAGTAGTAGCCGTTCTCATCGCCCCAGCGTGGCAGCCAGTACCAGCTAATCGGCTCCCGATAGGCGTAGAGGAGTAGCCCCAGAAATGCCACGACAACCCCTGCCAGGAGTGGCTGGGGGCGTGGCAGTTTCTTAATCTCGATCAGCAGTTGATCCAGCATAGCGTCCCTCCAGGGTAGGCGTGTCAGAAGATTCTACCTGAGGCGCCCCGCGAAAGGTCCAGTATTTGTTCGCGAAGAAGTTCCAGAATAGCACAATCCCCGTGGCGGTCGCCTGTGCCAGCATAAACACCATCTTCGGCGGGTTGGGCAAAAACGGGCGCACCAGCAAGGTGGTGATGGTTGCATTCAGGGTCATGCCAATCACATTCACGGTAACGAACTTGGCGAACTGGCGGGCGCGGGCGTGCCTATCGCGAATGCGAAAGGTCCAGCGCCGGTTCCAGATAAAGCTGTTAATCGTCGCGGTGCCCGAAGAGAGAATCTTGGCAACCCAGACAGTGGCAGCCTCAGGGCGCACCGAATAGCCCAACCATCCTGCAGGCGTTTGTAGCACCCGCGCGAGCGGCGCCCCCAGCGCATGCGGAATGCCCGTATAGAAAAGCAGGAAAAAGCCCAGACTCCAGTCGATGGCGGTGTTCATCGCGCCCACGGTGGCAAACTTGAGAAACTGTTTGACCCCCGTGGGCATCGCCTGCACGCGATTGCGCACTGCCTGAATCTTGCTCATCGCCACATCACCCCCACCACCAGCACACCCCAGATAAGCACCGAAAGCGCAATATGCTTGTCGGAAACAATCAGGCGTTCGGGGCTGCCGCCTGCGTCATAGCGGTGAACCAGATAAAAGTAGCGCAACAATCCGTAGGTCGCCACAGGCAAAGTATACCACAGTCCCGGATGCGCCTTGGCGGTCTCCGAAAGAATCACATAGATCGCATAGGACTGAATTGCCAGCACCATGCAGATGGTTAACAGGTGTTCCAGCAGGTTCGTGGAATATTCGCCGAGCGCGCTGCGGTGGTTTGCGGCTTGCTCGCCCAGCGACACCAGCTCATGGCGTCGTTTGGCAAAGCCCAGAAAGAGCGCCAGGAAGAAGGTACAAATTATCAGCCATGGCGAGATGAAGACCTCTATCAGCACTGCCCCTGAAACAGCGCGTATCAGGAACCCCAGTGCAATCACCGCCACATCCAGAATTGGGACATGCTTGAGGTAGAGCGTGTAGAGCGTGCTTTGCGCCAGATACCATAGCAGCAAGACCCCAAATGGCACGCGCAACCACAGGGCTAATCCCAGCCCCCCTGCTAAGAGCATGAGAGCAGACGCCCACGCCAGCCAGAGGGGAAGCTTACCAGAAGCAATCGGGCGATACCGCTTGGTGGGATGATGGCGGTCGCGCTCCCGATCCAGAATGTCATTCACGATGTAGATGCTGCTGGCGACAAAGCAGAACGCCACAAACCCCAGAAATGTCTTGAGGAGGAGATGGGTGTTGCTGAATTGAGCGGTGAAAAGGAGCGCCGCGAACACCAGCGTATTCTTCACCCACTGGTGAGGACGCATCGCAGAAAGTAGCGCGCCTATCTGGCTCATCGGGCTGACACGACTCACGGGCATGCTCATTTTGTACAAGCAACCTCCTTCGAATAGGCATTTACTGTTTGGCGGATACCTTCTTTCAGGGAAACCTGCGGCTGAAAGCCAAGATGCGCTTGAATTTTGCGGATGTCCGCGTAGGAGCGTCGAATATCGCCCGGGCGAGGGGGTTCCATGAGGGGCTGCAGCGGGCGTCCCACCGCTTCTTCAATTGCGTGGAGCAGGTCCCAGAGACTGTAGCGTTGCCCTGAGGCGAGGTTATAAACCTCGCCGACGGCGCCGGGATGGTGAGCGCTCAGCCATATGCCCTGAATCAGGTCGTCGATGTAAATAAAATCGCGTACCTGTTTGCCGTCGCCATAAAGGATTGGCTGCCTGCCACTCAGGGCGGCTTCCACCCAGCGGGGCACAACGGCGGCGTACTGCGAGCGCGGGTTCTGGCGCGGACCGTACACATTGAAAAACCGCAGGCAGACCGTTGGCACGCCGTAGACACGGAAATAGTCGCGACATAGCAGCTCGCCATACCATTTCGTCCATGCGTAGGGGGAGATGGGCTGGGGGCGCATGGTTTCACGCTTGGGTAAGCGGGGCGTATCGCCGTAAACGGCGGCAGAAGAGGCAAACACCACCCGTTTCACCCCCGCCCGACGCGCCGCTTCCAACACATACTGAGTGCCCAGCATGTTCACCTCAAAAGTCTCGTTGGGCGACTCCAGCGAGTAGGGAACCGACACCTGTGCCGCCAGATGAAACACCACCTCGCATCCGGCGACTGCTTCCGCGACGAGCGCCCAATCCGTCACGGAACCCTGCACGAACTCAATGGCGTCTCGTACCTCGTCCAGATTTTCCACGCGCCCCGAAGAGAGGTCATCCAGCACGCGCACGCGCCCGTGCTGGAGCAGAAACCGCACCAGGTGCGATCCAATAAAGCCTGCTCCCCCCGTTACCAGATAAGTCGGCTTAATAGGCTCCATCACCTTTGAGAATGGCAGGGATAGTTTTCAGCAGGATCTCGATATCGAGCCGCAACGAGATGTGGTCCACATAGTACATATCAAGGCGCATCCACTCGTCGAAGCTCAGATTGCTCCGCCCGCTGACCTGCCATAGCCCCGTGCATCCCTGCGGCACGGCGAACCGCTTATAGTATTCCACATGGTCAAACCGATTCACATCATAGGGTGCCATCGCGCGGGGTCCCACGAGGCTCAGGTCGCCCTTCAGCACATTGAACAGCTGGGGGAGTTCATCCAGACTGTATTTGCGAATGAACCGCCCGACACGGGTCATGCGAGGGTCATGGCGGATTTTGAACGCGCCCCCCTGCTTCTCGTTCATATGCATGATCAGGGGCTGCAGTTCCTGCGCGTTGCACCGCATCGAGCGGAACTTATACATGATGAAAGGCTTTCCGTAGCGTCCAAGCCGAATCTGTCGAAACAGCACGGGTCCAGGCGATTCCAGCCGAATCAGCAGCGCAATCAGGAGCATCAGCGGCGCCAGCAGAATCAGCGCGGTCAAGGAGACCACAATATCTATCAGCCGCTTTGCCCAAGCATGGGGCACGCGCACTTCAGGGATATATTCGGCAAAGGGTGAGACGGGCGGTGCGTGTGGTGCCACCCCTCCCGGACGCGGGGGTTCCATCGTACCCATTCGTCCTGTAAGCATGGTAAGCCTCCTTTCTCACGCGGGGGCGGAATGCCCCCGCGTGTTTAATCGCGCGGTGTGGTCTGTTCGGGTTCCGAGTCGGAATCCACCCGGCTGCTGGGTGGGAGCGCAGCGCGTTCCGCCGCGCCGTTGCGCGCCTCCAGCGCGCGATAGTAGCCGCGCTGGAACTGCTGGAACACCACGCTGTCGTCCAGGCGCACCTTATTGAGTACCACACCGACCATATTGATTTCGTGCTGTTTGAAGCGCGCCAGCATCTCGCGGGTGGCTTCAGTCATGCCCTGTCCTGCGGCGTGCACAATCAGCACATTGCCTGCGACCGTGCCCACCACGAGGCTGTCGGCAAAGGTGGCAGCGGATGGGGTATCGATAATCACGAAGTCTGCCACGCTCTTGAGTTTCTGCAGGAGCTCGTGCATCTGGGGAGAGCGGAGCAGGCGCACGGGGTTGTCGGGAGGCGTGCCCGCCCCGATAAAGACCAGCCCCTCGATGGCGGTCTGCTGCACCGCCTGTTCAAGGCTGACTTTGCCGAGCAGGATATCCGCCAGCCCCGGATGGTTCACATCGGCACGCACGAGCCGATGCAGGCTGGGATTGCGCATATCGGCGTCAATCAGCACGACGCGCGCGCCATCGCGCACCAGGGTGAGCGCAAGGTTATAGGCGACTGTGGTGCGCCCCACATCCGCTTCCGCGCCTGTGATGGCAAGCGCGTTGCCGTTAAGGCGTCCGTTCGCCTGCGCAATACTCGTTGAGAGCAGCTGATAGGAAGCGCTGAGCGGCGTTTGCTCGGCGCGGTCGCGCGCCAGAAGCGCCCGTCGCATGCGCGGCAGCGCCGCAATCGTGGGAATGCCGAACAGCGCCTCCGCTTGCGAGGGCGTGTAGACCCCCTGATCCACCTGACCTACCAGCAGCACCAGCCCAACGGAAAGAATCAGGCTGAGCGCAAAGGCGAGTGCGACACGGAGCGGGATGTTTTTATCCACAGGGGTGCTGACGGGTCCGTCGATGACCTTCACAAAGCCCGCGGTCTGAAGCTCATTTTCACGGGTGATGGCTTCGTCGAGTTTGTTTTTGAGGAGCGCCAGTCGGTTGCGCGCCAGCTCCACTTTGAGGGTCAGCTCTTGTGCGATCCGCTGGCGTTCGGGCAGGTTTTCGAGTCGCCCGCGCAGCTCGGCGACCTGCGCCCGCAGTTCGCGCACGCGCTCGTCTGCCACATTCCGATCCACCAGCGCCGCCAGATAGTCCCGCTTCAACGCCTCAAACAGGTTGTTGACGCCCGTGGTTTCCGCCTCGAGGATCATGGTTTGCTGTTCTTTGATCTGTTTTTCCAGCTCCTCGATGCGTCCCTGAATGCGTTTGTAGTCGGGATGTTCAGGTCCGACACCGCGCGCAATCAACCCCTGCAGTTCGTTCTGGCTCTCGGCTAATCGGGACTGAAGCTGCTGCAGGATGGGGTTCAGTCGCACAACCTTGCTGAGGTTGCGATACTCGCCACCGCCGGGGCGACGCGCTTCCTGCTCCAGTTGCTGAGTCAGGCGTGCAAGGCGGGCGGCTGCCGATTGCTGGGCAGTGATCGCATCGTAGAGTTGCGCCTCGAATCGGGCGATCTGCTGCAGGAGGAGGTTGGTCTGGTTGTCTCCCTGAATCACATCTTTGTTCTGGTTGAGGTACTCGCTCAGCTGGCGTGTGGCGCGTTCATACTCGCGCTGGGCGTCTTCATACTGGCGCTGCACGAACTCGCGTGAGGGGCGGGCAACCTGCGCGTTAAGGTTGCTGTAATGCTCCTGAAACTTGCTGAGCAGAATGGTCATCGCGTATTCTGCCTGTCGGCGTGCCTCTTCGTCCCCCTGCGTTCGAATGGAGACGCTGAGGTACTCGGTGTTGGGGATGGGTTTAACCTCCATGCGCGCCAGCAAATCCAGGGCGCCGCGCAGGTCTTGCTCATTCGGGGGGTAGTTTTGCCGAACGATTTCTGCAGGCTCCCAGTTACCGCTATCGCGCAGCTCGCGCCAGGTGCTGAGCAGCACGGTATAGCTGCGCACCACATTCGCCATATTCTGCAGGCGTGTAATCAGGTCTACCTGAAGGCTGTAGGGGTCGGGATAGATAACCGTGCGGTTGGACTGCAGGGCGCGATACTCGGCGATAACGGCGACACCCTCCCATTCGTTTGGCTTCATCCAGTAGTAGGTGAACACCGCGCCCGTGACAACGCCTGTGATCAGGGCAATCCACCACCAGCGCCGTTTCAGAAGTTTAATTACTTGCCATAAAGTCATCGTTGAAACCTCCCTCTTAGGGTCTCCACAGCGAGTTGAGAATGCCCAGATTGCGCAGGAGCCAGACAAGCGAGAGTGCGCGGTAGGTCTGGTCGATATTGGGTGTGCGTGTTTCGGAAACATAAATCATGTCGCCAGGTTGCAGCGCAATATTCTGGCTCATGTCGCCCTTACGCAGGAGTTTGACGAGATCCACTTGGATTTGCTCCTCTTTACCCTCGCTGTTCTTACGGATGACATAGGTGCGGCTCAGCGCTGCACGCTCGGTCTCCCATCCTGCCTGGCTCAGCGCGTCCAGCACCGTCAGGCGTGGTCGCCATGTATACAGCCCGGGACGCTTCACCTGCCCGCCCACGAAGTAGCGGTTCTCGGTCTCTTCCGGGATAAAGATGGTGTCGCCATCTTGCAGGGGGATGTCGAGGCTCAGGTCTCCTTCTTCGTAGAGGCGGCGCAAGTTAAGCGCGATTTTGGTGCCGTCGATGCGCTGGAGCCATGAGTCTTCCAGTCGGGCGCGCTCTACGACAGGACCGCCTGCATACGAAAGAGCGTTCAGCAAACGATCGCCGTCTTTGAACTCATAAACGCCAGGGCGGTTTACAAATCCCAACACGGAGACGCGCGGGCGGTGATATTGTTCGATGTTCACCACGACACGCGCTCGGGTCAGATATTGCATGCGCACCAGTTCGCGCGCGATGCGGTCTGCGAGTTCATCGGGGGTCAGCCCTTGGGCTTGAAGTGTGCCTATCGGAGAAAACGAGATAGTGCCATCACGGCGCACAACAATCCCGCGCTGAAACAGTTCCGGGAAGCCATCCACACTAATAGTAATCACATCGTCCGCTTGCAGGCGGTAGGGACCTTCGGTTCGCTGGGCGTGCAGCCAACAGACCAGCGCCATGCTCATCCCAATCAAGAACCAGCGCATACAACTCCCTCCCATAAGGTTCGCTCCATCTCCTGAGACAGCAACTTTCGTGCCATGCGTTCCACTCCTTGTTGGATTATCGGCATCTCCTCTCGATTTCTCAAGGTATCCGCCATGCAGATTATACCTGACATCCGTTTGGCACGGAAGTTGCTGTGGCTTTTTGTGAGGGCGCCGTGCCTGCAGCACGAGGCGGAATTGGACGCTTAACAGCGAAGGGTTAGGGCTTGGCGAGCTGTGTTCGTGCTGCCTATCGGCGCCCTCTCTTCCCAGCTCTCGCGATTTTACCTGCCCGCCTCCCGCTTACCGTATGGAACAAGCCGAGTGGGAGGCGAACAATGAAGCGACTTTGGGGAGTTTCTCTGGGAATTGCTCTGGTCTGTACCCTTTACGGCGATACAAACGCTTTACGCACGCCCACAGGCTACCTCTGGGCTGGAACCACCTTTACGCTCCGGGCGCACGCCACAGCAGGCAGCCTGACGCAGAGTTCCGCGCCTGCACAGGTGCGCGTGGGGCAAATCATCCACTGGCAAACGATGGTGGACTCCCCCGCTGGCGCCAGCATTCCCACCGGGAGCGCCGTGTTCAGCACGCGCGTGGTCAACATGGGCAACGGCTATGATCGGCTTAGCTTTGAAGCGTGGCAGGATGAACTGACAGACCTCGTGTGGACGGTGCGTCTCTATGAGAACCCCCGCGGCGATGGACAGATTTCGGGCAGCACGCTGATTGCTACCCCAGGCAGCGGAGGGCAAGGACGCCTGATAGCGCCCGGAGAGACGATTCAGTACCTTGTGCAGGCAACCCCGCCCGGCAGCTCCATACCAACCGACGGCGTGTGGGTGGCGGCGACCTATAATACCTCCGTGCCTTCCCGTACCAACCGCCTGCTGGGCGAATTTGTGGCGGGGGTTCGCCGCTCTGCAGGGGTGCATAGCCGAGCTTTCAGCTCCACCAACTACCACATCCATGTGGCTCCTGTGCTGGTCGATTCCAGGCTCTTCTGGATTGGCACGGACTCCGCCACCAATCGGAGCCTTATTTATTACACCCCCAATCCCATCACGGTGCAGGGTAGCACGCTTTCTTCTAACCGGCAGACCTATGGGCGCACACTTTCCAACTTCGTGCCCTCGGGTTTCAGTGTGGTGCTGGGCACAGGCTGGTTCACGGGCAACGGCTCCCAGCTGGTGCGGATTGACCTCGCCCGCGTGCTGGCGAACGATACTTCTGCCGACCCCTATCGGGTCGTTTCGTTGCCCAACACGCAGCCGCGTCTGGACCTGACCCCCGCAATTTACAACGGGCGACTTTATGTCGCAGGAGCCGATAACCGTCTGCATGTGATTCGAGACAACGGCACATGGGCAGCCCAGAGCGCACGCCCCTCCACCACCGTGGGGAACTTCTCCTGCTCGCCGCTCGTGGCGGGTTCCTCGCTGTATATTGGCACGGATCGGGGCTACATTCTGCGCTTTGACCTGACCAACGGCGGAATCGCCCAGTCGCGCCAGGTAGCGAGCAACCTCCCCATTCGGAGTCTGGCGCTGACGCGCGATGGGCGTCTGCTGCTGGCGCGGGCAGGCGACAACCGGGTGTTGGGGCTGCTGGTCGGCAATCTGACAACCTATTACTACTACAATACCCCCCAGCCCATTGTTTCGCCCCTCACCTATCACTGGGATACCGACACAGTGTTGTTTATGACTCAGGATGGCTTTCTGTACGCGCTGAATGCGCAAACGGGCATGCCGCGTCCGCATTATCCCCAGCAAATCTGGAGCGGGCAGCCCCTCCAGCGCGCGACGCTGGCAGTGATGCTTCAGGAAGGACGCAAGGCTTACTATGTGTACGCCTTAGCCCAGCAAGCCACAGCAGGTGGGGGCACTCAGGGGCGGTTCGCAATGATTACGCTGGTCAACCCCTATAACCGATACGAGGTTTCCGAGACCTCGATGTATACCGGCTCGGATTACCTTCCCTGGATTAGTTTTACGGGCGACCAGAGCTACAGCTTCTGCCTGATTGCGGCGCGAACCCATGCAACACCGCAGGGGTTTGTCGCAGCGATTAACATCCGATAACCTGTGGAGGTGAGTGAACGATGGAACTCAGTGCATTGAGCATTCGTGTGGCGCGGACCCCGGGCTTGGGGATGTTGCCCCAGATTACCAGCCAGATTCTGCGCATGGTGGACAATCCGAACGCTTCGCCGCGTCAGATCGGTGCGCTGATCGAGCGCGACCCCGGTCTGGCGTCCAAGCTGCTGAAGACCGCCAACAGCGCGTATTACGGCTCGCCGGGCAAGATTAAGACCGTCTCGCAAGCCATTTCGGTGATGGGGCTGTCGGCGGTGCGCTCGGTGGTGGTGAGTCAGGCATATCAGCAGATGACGGCGGTCCGGGGCGCTTCCAAACGGTTTGATCGGCTGGCGTTCTGGCAACACTCGCTGGCGACTGCCAGCGCCGCGCGGGTGCTGGCGAAGCTCAAAGGCTACCGCGACCCCGAAGAAGCCTTTCTGGCGGGACTGATGCACGATGCGGGGCGGCTGGTGATGGATCGGTTCCTGCCCAACGAGTTTGATCAGATTTGCACGCTGGCGCTGGAGCGCGTCATCCCGCTGATTGAAGCCGAACGCGAGGTGCTGGGCTATACCCATGTGGAAATTGGCGACATGCTGGCAGAGCAGTGGAACCTGCCCGATGGCTTGCGCACCGCCATCCGCATGCACCATCAGCCGAAGGGCACCTTCGCGGAATGCCCGCTGGGCTATCTGGTCTACGCTGCCAATATCGTGGCGCATCAAGTGGGGTTCGCGCTACAGCCGCCTGTCCTCTACAGTCTGGAAGAGCAGCCCAAGCAGGAGCTGGGAATCCCGGACGCGCAGCTGGAGGGGCTGAAGCAGGTCGTCCTGCAGGAGGTCATGCGCACCCAGGAAGTGCTGAAAATTTAGCCCAGCAGGAAACTGCTCACCAGAACCCCCAGGCTCCAGAGGCTCACATACAGCCCGATTGCCAGTCGGGTCCAGCGAGCCACAAACTGCGGGTTGTGCTTGCGATACCACTCGGCAAACCCAATCGCAAGCACAACCGTCGCGCCTTTCACCGCAAAAAAGGCGAACCAGCCAAACCCCAGCACCCAGTTCATAATCGGGTTGAACTCGGTCGCCAAGCCGTTCGTGATGAGCCAGTAGGTGCTGAGCGCGTCCGCAAGGCAAATCAAGAGAAGTGCCCAACTCTCCCGTGTCATAGCAAGGGGGCGAATCAGCAACTTTCGTGCCAGAGGGACTGGAGAGATTATCAGTTTTGCGCAAGGGCGCGGCTGAGTTCCTCTGCGGTGTAGGGGCGCGCCAGCTGGCATGCCAGTCGTTGTCCTGCCTGAGCGTGCAGGTAGGCGCCCGCGACTGCCGCGCGTTCAGGGGTCAGCCCCTGCGCCAGAAGACCTGCAATCGCGCCTGTCAGCACATCACCCGACCCGCCCGTGCCCAGCGACGGCTCCGCGAAGGGGTTCACCCACAGGCGCGCCTCCGCCGCAATCAGCGTGTAGGCGCCTTTGAGCAGGCACACCGCGCGGTAGCGTTCGGCAATTGCCTGCGCCGAGCCAAAACGCTCCCTTTGAATCTGGGCGGTTTCTAACCCCAGCAGGCGCGCCGCCTCGCCGGGATGCGGCGTCAAAACCGTTTTGCTGGGGAGAGGCGTCTCCGAACCCAGTCGCGCCAGCCAGTTCAAGCCGTCGGCGTCTATCACCAGCGGGCGATCCCGCTCGCTCCAGAGTGCCAGCAGTTCCAGAACCGCTCTGCCGACCGATTCGGCTTGCCCCAGCCCTGGTCCGAGCGCCAGCACGGAGTACCGCTCCAGTCGTTCAGCGAGCCAGCGCACGCCCTCCAGTGTGAGCGCGCCCGTGCCTTCATCCGGCAGGGGAAGCGTCATCAACTCGGGGTAGAAGCTGGCGACCTGCGGCTGGACACGGCTGGGGCACGCCACGGTGGCAAGCCCTGCCCCCACGCGCAGAGCCGAAATCGCGCTCAGCGCGGGCGCGCCCACCATCCCCACCGAACCGCCCACCACCAGCACATGACCCCGATGCCCTTTATGCGCGTCAGGCGCCCAGCAGGGCAGCCATGCACGCACCTGTGGCTCGCTCACAATCCAGCCCGCAGGTTCCACTTCTGTCACGCGTGAAGGCGGGATGCCAATCGGCACCGCGACCCACTGCCCCACATGGCTCGGACCCGCGTTCTGGAAAAAGCCGCGCTTGGGAAACGCCATCGTCACGGTATAGGTGGCGCGCACCGCAGCGCCCAGTGCTTCGCCCGTCTCGCCGTTCAGCCCGGAGGGGATATCAATCGCCACAATCGGGCGCCCCGAAGCGTTCATCGCCTCAATCAGCGTCCTGAGCGGGGGCTGAATGGCGCCGCGCGTGCCTGTACCCAGCAAGGCGTCCACCAGCAGGTCTTCGTCCCGAAAGAGGTCGGGGTGTGGAGTGTCGGGGATGGCGAGTGCGGGCACTTTCAACGCCTGCAGGATGCGCCACTGAACGGCAGGGTCGCCCTGAAACTGGCTGGGGTCGCAAGTGAGCCATAAATGCACGCGCGCGCCCGCTTCATGCAGGTAGCGCGCCACCACCATCCCATCGCCGCCGTTATTGCCTTTGCCCACCACCACCGCGACGGAGCGCTTCTCTATCGGCGCGAACCATTCGCAAATCTTCTGGAACACGCCGAACCCTGCGCGTTCCATTAAAATCAGCGACGGGATGCCGTCCTGCTCGATGGCGAGCTGATCCAGCCGCCGCATCGCCTCCACGCCTAACACCGGCATGCTGGGGTACATAGGCAATTCACACAACCTTTTTGAAAAGAGCCTCCCCCGATTGAGGGAGGCTCTTCGTATTACCCTCTGGCGTTTTTGAGCTCCTCAATCAGCTGAGGTACAACCTCGTAGAGGTCTGCCACCAGCCCGTAGTCGGCGACCTGAAAGATGGGCGCTTCGGGGTCAATATTAATCGCCACGATCACACGCGAGTCTTTCATGCCCGCAAGGTGTTGCACCGAGCCAGAGATGGCTACCGCGATATAGAGTTCGGGGGCGACGGTCTTGCCCGTTTGCCCAACCTGCAGTTCGTTCGGGGCAATCCCGGCGTCGACGGCAGCACGGGTGGCGCCCACTGCCCCGCCCAGCACATCTGCCAGCCCGCCGATGTATTTTTCAAAAGTCTGGGGGTCTTTGAGGGGGCGTCCGCCGGAGACCACCACGCGCGCCTGAGTGAGGTCGGGGCGTCCGCCGCTGCTGCCTTGCAGGCTGAGCCATTCGGAGCGCGTGGGGATTTCGGCAGGCAGTTCTGCATTCTGGACAGGAGAAGCGCCTTCTTTCGGCTCTGGCTTGCCCCATGCGGGACCGCGCACGGTCAGCACAACGGGCGTGCCCTCCACTTCAAAAGTGCCAATCAGGTTCGCCGAGTAGATGGGGCGTCGAGCAATCAGCGTGCCGTTCAGGGATTCGAGGGCAGTAATGTCGCTGAGCATGGGCGCGTCTAACAGTCCAGCCGCGCGGGCGAGCGTGTCGCGGCTGAAGGTGGTGGTTGTGCTGGCAATCAGGTCTACGCCAATCTGCCGCGCGAGGTGGGCAATCACAGGCGCATAGCGTTCGGCGAGGGGTTTGGCAAGGCGCGGGTCGTCCGCCACCCACACGGTCTGGGCGCCATAGCCCGTGAGTAGCTCCAGATTCTGCAGGGAAGAGCCTACCGCCAGAATGTGGAAGTCGTTCGGTGCGATTTTCTGCGCAAAAGCAATCGCGGGCAGGGTCTTCTCCGAAACACGGCTGCCGTCCGTTTCCGCAACAATCAGAACCTTCATGCTTGTTTCCTCCTTCAGATGACGCGCGCCTCTTCCTTGAGCAGGCGCACCAGCTCTTTGACATCCGCGACGCGCTTGCCTGCCTGGCGTGCGGGCGGTTTTTCAACCTTCTTGAGGCGCACTCGCGCTTTAGGTGTGATGCCCAGGTCGGCGGGTGTCAGCGTTTCCAGCGGTTTCGTGCGGGCGCGCACAATCCCTGTGAGGGCGACATAGCGCGGCTCGTTCAGGCGCAGGTCGGCAGTAATTACCGCAGGCAGGGGCACGCGAATCGTCTCGATGCCGTTATCGGTTTCGCGCTCGACGGTGGCAGTGCTGTCTTCAATCGTGATTTTAGAGGCGAAGGTCGCCTGCGGCAGGTTCAAAATCGCTGCCAGCATCTGCCCTACCTGATTGTCGTCCATGTCAATCGCCTGTTTGCCCATCAAGATAAGCTGGGGCTGTTCGCGTTGCACAATCGCTGCCAGCAGGCGTGCGATAGAAGGGGGGTCCAGCGGCTCTTCGGTTTGCACCAGAATGGCGCGGTCGGCGCCCATCGCCAGCGCCGTGCGTAACTGCTCCTGCGACTCCGCGCCGCCGATAGAGACTGCCACAATTTCGGTCGCCTTGCCTGCCTCTTTCAGACGAATTGCCTCTTCTAACGCAATCTCATCGAAGGGGTTGACCGCCATCGTCAGCCCCTCACGCGCAATATCGGTACCGTCGGCGTTGGGGCTGATTTTGGCATACGGGTCGGGAACACGCTTGACAGTTACGAGAACCTTCATCGGTTATTGCCTCCTTATTCCGCGCGAGATTATACCCCAAGCGAGGGTATACTTGCAGAGGATGGCACTTCCCGAAGTGGTTGGAACGGAGCACCCCGTGTGGCATGCCGTGCCATGCGAGCAGGTGGCGCGTTTTCTGAACACCAGCCCGAACGGGTTGTCGCAGCAGGAGGCGCAGGCGCGGCTGAACCGCTACGGCGAAAATGTGCTGGAAGAAGCCAAGCCCATCAGTCTTTTCCAGTTAATCCTTCACCAGTTTCAGAGTCCCCTGATTTACATTCTGCTGGTCGCGGCGCTGGTTACGCTCTGGATGGGGGACTATATCGATTCCGCAGTGATAGCGGCGGTCCTATTGCTGAACGCGACCGTGGGTTTCGTGCAGGAATACAAAGCAGAGCGCTCCGTGCGTGCCCTGCAGCGGTTGACCGCGCCCCGCGCCCATGTGATACGGGATGGGGTTGAGAAGGTGATTGAAAGTCGCCTGCTGGTGCCAGGCGATGTGGTGCTGCTGGAATCGGGCGTGCGTGTGCCCGCAGATATACGGCTTTTCTCCGCCACGGCGCTTCAGGCAGACGAATCGTTGCTGACGGGGGAATCGGTTCCTGTGCTGAAGCAAACGGCGCCTGTGCCCGAGACGACTCCGCTTGCCGATCGGGTGAACATGGTGTATGCGGGTTCCATCATCACAACGGGGCGTGGGCGGGGCTATGTGGTAGCGACGGGCAAGCACACGGAGCTGGGCAAAATTGCCGAAAGCATCCGCGAGCAGGCAACGCCCGAAACGCCCCTGCAGCGCCGCATGCGCCAGTTTGCCAACATTCTGGGCGTCGCGATTGGCATCAGCTGTGCGCTGATTTTCGCGCTGGGGCTGGCGCTGGGCAATAGCCCCCTGCACATGTTCAAGGTGGTGGTGGGGATTGCAGTCGCCGCAATTCCCGAAGGGCTGCCGATTGTGCTGACGATTACGCTGGCGCTGAGTGTGAACCGCATGGCGCAGCGGAACGCCCTCGTGCGAAACCTGCCCGCTGTGGAAACCCTCGGCAGCACGACGGTCATCGGTTCTGACAAGACGGGTACGCTGACCATGAACCGCATGACGGTACAGGAATACTGGGTCGCAGGTGAGGTGTTTCGCATGGAAGCCCTCGCCGAGTCGGTTCGCGAGGACCATGACGATTCGCACCCGTTCCTGCTGGCGCTGCTGACGGGCATTTTGACCAACGAGGCAGATGTGCGCGAAACAGAGGCGGGCTACGAGATTCATGGCGACCCGACGGAAGCCGCGCTGCTGATGGCGGCGCTTCGGGCGGGGCTACACTACCGCACAGTACGGGCGGCGCACCCTGTAGTGGGCGAAATCCCCTTCGAGCCAGAACTGCAATATTCCGCCAGTGTGCGCCAGCGGGGCGACGAGCATTGGGTTTTCGTGAAAGGGGCGCCGGAGCGTGTGTTCCGCATGGCACAGGCGTGGCTGACCCCCGAAGGGGAGAGACCTTTTGATTCCGCCGCGCGGGAACAGGTTCAGGCGCAGGCGCGGGCGATGGCACAGCGCGGGTTGCGCGTGCTGGCGCTCGCTTATCGACGCCTTCCCCAACCGCTGGACCCTTCTGAAGGCGTACCCGAACCCAGCGGGCTGGTGCTGATTGGACTGGTGGGTATGATGGACCCGCCGCGCCCGGGCGTGCTGGAGGCAATTCAGGACTGCCACCGCGCGGGCATTCGCGTGCTGATGATTACAGGCGACCACGCCGAAACGGCGCGCGCGATTGCCCACGAGCTGGGAATTGCCGACCGCGACGCCCCCGTGCTGACGGGAGTTGACCTGCAACAGATGGACAACGCCATCCTTCAGGAGCAGGTCCAGCATGTGAATGTGTTTGCGCGAGTCACGCCCGAGCAGAAGTTGCGCATCGTGCGGGCGCTTCAGGCGAATGGCGAGGTCGTGGCGGTTACGGGCGATGGGGTGAACGATGCGCCCGCGCTCAAAGCCGCCGATGTCGGCATCGCGATGGGACGCTCAGGCACCGATGTCGCCCGCGAGGCTGCCGATATTGTGCTGGCAGATGATAACTTCGTGTCTATCCGCAACGCCGTAGAAGAGGGGCGAATCGCCTTTGACAATGTGCGCAACGCCACCTTTTTCCTGCTCTCCACAGGCATGGGGTCTATCTTGCTGTTTTTCCTGACGCTGCTGGCAGGGCTACCCGTGCCGATGCTGGCGGCGCAGCTGCTCTGGCTGAACCTGGTCACGAACGGATTGCAGGTTGTGGCGCTGGCGTTTGAGCCGGGCGACCGTAGCGTGCTGTTGCGCAAGCCGCGCTCACGCAACGAAGGGATTATCTCGCCCCTGCTGTGGGAACGCACGGTGATTGTCGGCGCCCTGATTGCCGTCGCTACTTTCTGGTCGTTCCAGCAGGAGTATGCCCGAACAGGGAATTTGACCTACGCCCAGACGGTGGCGCTCACCACGATGGTGCTGTTCCAGAACTTCCATGTGGGCAACTGTCGCTCGGAGCATCGCTCGGCGTTTCTGTTGAGTCCCCTGCGCAATCCGTTTCTGCTGCTGGCGGCAATCAGCGCGTTAACGGTGCATGCGCTGGCGCTCTATCTGCCCCCGACGCAGTTCGTGTTGCGCGTGGCGCCCATCCCGCTGGAGACATGGGTGCAGATGGCGTTGGTGGCGTTGAGCGTGGTGGTTGTGGTGGAGATTCACAAGTGGGTGCGCCATCCCCATCTGGCGCGCATGCGGGTCAATTAGCGAACACGCCTTCTTTGGTTTCCTGAAGCATCTGATAGTGGCGGGCACGGCACTGGTTCATCAGCTCCAGTCGCAGTTCGTTCTCCACCCCCAGCAGGCGCATGATACGCCCCGCAATCTCAATAAAGGTCTCAAACTCTTCGGGAATCACATCGGTCGCGCCTGCGGCATAGAGCGGCTCAATTTCCGACACATACCGGGTGCGGGCAATCACATAGACGGTCGGGTTCAGTTCGCGCACAGCGCGCACGGTGTAGCGTGTGCTGATGGGGTCCGAGACCGCGATCACGACGGCGCGCGCATGCTCCACGCCTGCCGCGTGCAACACTTCGGGCTGGGCGGCGTCGCCGTAAATCACAGGGATGCCCATCTTCTGCGCTTCGCGAACCAGCGCGCCGTTCAGCTCCACCACCACGAAGGGGGTGCCAATCTCCCTCAGCAGGTTCGCCAGATTACGCCCGTTCAAACCGAACCCAACGATAATGATGTGGTCGCGATAGGGCACGGGCTGGTGTCGCTGCTGACCATAGTGAGAAAAGAGCGAGGCGCGTCCTGTCCAGCGTGCCAGCCAGCGGTAGGTTCCTGAGAGCAACAGCGGGGTGAGCAGAATGCTCAGCGAAGTGCCCGCCACCAGTCCGTGAACGAGCTCTTCTGGCAACACCCGCATCGCTCGCGCTTGTTCCATCAGCACGAATGAGAACTCGCCAATATTCGCCAGCACCGCCCCTGCCAACAGCCCCATGCGCAACGGGCGCTTGATGAGCCACGCAATCCCCACCACAATCAACCACTTGAGCGCCATCAGCCCGACCGTCCAGCTCAACACCTGCCCCCAGCTTGCCTGAAGATACGCAAGGTCCACCAGCAGCCCCACGGAGATGAAAAAGAGCGCCAGAAAGCTGTCGCGAAACGGCACAATATTGGCGGTAATCTGATGGCTATAGGGCGTTTCGGAGATAATCACGCCTGCCACAAACGCGCCCAGCGCAGGCGAAAGCCCCAGCTTCTGTGTGAGGTAGCCCATCAGCAACGCAATAAACAGCGACCCCAGCACAGGGATTTCGCGCGTGTCGGCGGAGACAATCCAGCGCAACACGGTTGGCACGAAGGCACGCGCCACCAGGTAAACCGCTCCCACTCCCACCACCGTCAGCAAGAGCTTGACCCCTATCGCACCCCAGCCTTCCTGTCCCAGCCGGGACACCAGGGGCATCATTGCCATAAACAGAGGCGCCATCACATCTTGAAAGAGCAGAACCCCCACGGCGAAACGCCCGTGCGTGCTGTCCAGCTCTTCGCGCTGTTTGAGCAGTTTAATTCCGACCGCCGTGCTGCTGAGGCTGATAATCATGCCCAGCGCAAGCGCCGCAGCAGCCCCATACCCCAGCAGCGCCGCCCCCACAGCGCACACCAGCACCGTGATGGCTATCTGGGCGACGCCTCCGCGTAGCACATAGTGGCGCAGCTGCCACAACCGATCCAGCGAGAACTCCACGCCCAGCGAGAACAGCAGCAGCACCACGCCGATTTCCGCCAGCGTGTGAATCGCTTCCGTTTCGTCCACCCAACCCAGCCCATGAGGACCAATCAGCACACCCGTGAGAATGAACCCCACGATAGGGGGAATGCGCAAACGCTGAAACAGCACCACCACCACGATGCTGAGACCAATCACGAGGAGAATGCTCTCCGCCAGCGAGGCTGTATGCGTTTGCATCCGGAAGACACTCCCAATCCTGAGGGAAAAAGTATACCCGACAAGGGTTCAGGGTTCGTAGCGGATGGTGTCTGCGGCGCGATACACCTTACCGCCGATTTTGAGTTCCACCCACACGGTATGTTCGCCGGCGGTTGCGGGCAGTTGCCACTCCAGTTCGGGCTGGGGTTTGCGCCATGGCTGCCAGTTCTGCCCATCGGCGCTCAGGCGCATCTCAGAAGCGAGCGCCGCGCCATGAACGAACAGTTTCACCTTGCGGGAGCGAATAATCGGGGCGTCGTTCTCTATAATCAGGGGGTAGACGCCCTCGCGTCGGGCGAAAACCACACAGCAAATTTTGGCGGAGAGCGAGTTGGGTTTTTCTCTCACGCCCACGCCGAGCTCGCGATAGTCTGGCGAGAGCAGAATTTTGCGGTGCTGCTCGCTTCGGAGCCATGCTTCCAGTGCATCGCCCCATGTGGGCGCGAAGGCTAAGATTTCGCCGACTGCCTGAATCTCATAGCCGCGCTCGCGCAGTCGCTGGGAGGGGCGCCGCCCCTCTTTGTCGTGATGGGTCAGCTGCCCCGTCTCTGCAATCACTTCCGCTTGATACTGCGCCGCATCGCTGATAATCGGGTTCAGTTTTAGCGGCGGTACGCCATGCGCGGCGCGCAGCGCGTTCAGCTCCGCTGTATAGGCTGCCAGCGCCGTCGCGTTCTCTGTTGCGTCATAACCTGCGGCTCCAAGACAATAAGCCCAGAGCCACAGCCCAACGAGCCATCCTTTTCGCATATCGCACGCGCCACTGCCTCCATGATAACCCATCCCAGAGGCAGGGCGGTAGGGACTTTTGTCCTGAATCCCCTCTTACTTGCTGGCGCGGGCAGGGCGCATCATTTTCTCAATCGCGTCGGGGTCGTCCGGGAGCGCGGCGGAAAGGTTCACCACGCCCTTTTCGGTCATCAGATAGTCATCTTCAATCCGAATGCCGATATTCTCGCTGGGGATGTAGACCCCCGGCTCAATTGTGAACACCATGCCGGGCTGGAGCGGCTTGCCCAGATCGGGGTCATGCACATCCATGCCCATCATGTGCGAGAGCCCGTGAACGAAGAAGGCGTCTAAGGTGCGTTCCTGTCCGTTTTCGTCACGGGCGCGCAGGGGCGAGTTGCGCAATACCTCCACCGCCTTCATGTGCAGGTCGCGCAGGGTCATGCCCGGTTTGGCGTAGCGCTCCACCGCGCGTTTGGCTTCCAGCACCGCCATGTAAAGTTCGCGCTGGCGTTTGGTGAACTTGCCCGAAACCGGGTAGGTGCGAGTGATATCTGCCGCGTAATAGGAATACTCTGCGCCGATATCGATCAGCACCAGCTCGCCTGCCTGCATGCGGCGCTTGTTCGCATTGTAATGCAGAATACAGCTGTTCGGACCGGAGCCGATAATGCATGGATACGCCTCGCGCTCGGAGCCGTGCCGGCGGAAGGTCGCCTGCACAATCGCTTCGATCTCGTACTCATAAACGCCGGGTTTGATGGCGCGCGCCAGATTGCGATGGGCTTCTATTGTCGCCTGAATTGCCTTGCGAATCAGGCGCTGTTCGGCAGGCGACTTGATAAGGCGCAGCTCCGCCATCGCCCGCTCAATAGAAAGGGGTTCCACTTCGGGGCGAATCTGGCGCAGGGTATCGGCGTAGCCCGTGCGGGCATGGCGGTTCATCAGCACCCGCGGATGATGTTGCAAAGCGGTTTCCAGAAACGCCTGTAGTTCCGCCATCGGGCGCACGGAGCGGATGCCCGTCGCCAGCTCGGTCTCTTTATCGGGCTGGAAGGTGCGCCCCTCAAAAATCTGGGAGATTCGCGACTGGGGTCTCAAAAACAGAATCTCGCGCTCGCCAGTGGGGCTATCCATCGGCAACACCACCAGCAGGGCGTTCGGCGCTTCCACACCCGTGAGGTACATAAAGTGGCTATCCTGCCGGTAGCGCATGCGGGTGGGAGCCGGGGGTTCGCTGGCAACCAGAGCCATCTGGTCCGGTTCCAGCTGTTGCGCCAGTCGGGTTCGGCGTTGCGCATATTCGTTAATCTCGATGCCCCAGAGCGTACGCGGCTCTGAAACCGCATGCACTACCCCAAAACATAACACCCACAACCAGAAAACACGCCAGCGTCGCATGCCTGCCAGTATACCCGACAAGTGGGTATAATCCTGCACATGGAAGCTTCGCCTCTGAACGCCTTGCTTTCGCAACTGTTCTGGCTCTTCTTTATCTTTATGATGCTGATGCCGATGGTGCGCCAGCGGATGCTGGAATCGGCGCGCCTCAGCATGATTCGCCAAATTGAGAAAATGCGCGGCACCCGCGTGATTGTGCTGATTCATCGCCAGGAAGCGCTTTCGTTTTTTGGCATCCCCGTGTTCCGCTTTATCAGCGTGGAAGACTCGGAAGAAGTGTTGCGTGCAATCCGCATGACCCCGCCCGATATGCCGATTGACATCATCCTGCACACGCCCGGAGGGCTGGTGCTGGCGAGCCAGCAGATTGCCTGCGCCCTGTGCGACCACAAGGCGAAAGTAACCGCCTTCGTGCCGCACTATGCGATGTCGGGGGGCACGCTGATTGCGCTCGCCGCGGATGAGATTGTGATGGACCCGCACGCCGTGCTGGGACCTGTAGACCCCCAGGTGGGTCAGTTCCCCGCCGCTTCCATCCTGAAGGTGCTGGAGCAGAAGCCCCTCAGCGAGGTGGACGACCAGACGCTGATTCTGGCAGATATTTCGCGCAAAGCGCTGGCGCAGGCGCTGGAGCTGGTGCGCAATGTGCTGGTGGCGAACGGCATGCCCTTAGAGCAAGCCGAGCAGGTGGCGGATAAGCTCACCCAGGGTTATTACACGCATGATTACGCGATTACCGCCGACGAGGCGCGCGCGATGGGGCTGAATGTGCGCACCGACCTGCCCCAGGAGATTTATCAGCTGATGGCGCTCTACCCGCAGCCGGTACAGCGCACGGCAGGCGTGGACTATGTGCCTGTGCCCTACCATCCAGAGCCTGCGCCGCCCCAGCCGCAACGCCCCGTGCGTGGAAGAAGGATACGCAATTAGAGCTGCCAGCGCAACTGCACGCCCTCCGCGCTCAACTGTGCCTGATAAGCCGCGAGAAGCGCAGGCGCTTCGTAAACATGATGCGGCTCTGTGCCCTGCTCAAGGCAGAAAGCCAGCAGAGTGCCCACTGCCTCGCCGATATTCCACTCCACAGGATGCAGGCGATAGCAGCCGTTGGTGATGTGGGTCGTGCCGATGTTTTTGCATGCGGGTAGCAGGTTGCGCACCCGGATAGGGAGCAACGCGCCCAGCGGAATCTGAAACGGGAGCGCGTCAATATCCAGATAGGTGTCGCCTCCCGTGGTGGGGTGCAGGTCGATTCGGTAGTGCCCGACGCCGACGGTATCGGGGAACGGCTCGGCGAGCGTGGCGTTGGGGCGACAGGCGGCGCTCAGGTGTTGCTCGCAAACGGTGAACCGCGCCCGAATCCGCCGCGCCTCGCGGATGTAGGGCGCTTTCGCCAGCCCGTCGGGCGTGCCCGTGATGTCGGGACGCAGGCGCAAGCCCGGATAGCCCACCCCCCCATCGGGGCGCGGTGCCTCCGTCTGCAGCCAGTAGAGCAAACTCAGCGAGAGCTGACGCGCCGACTCCAGATGGGCGCTTGCCTCTGCTTCAGGCACATCCAGAATGTTGCCCTCAAAATAATCGTTCTGGGGCCAGTTCACAATCGTAACAGGTTCGGGGGCGAGGTGGGGTTCGTAAATCGCAGGGTTCACAATCTGTCGATAGGTAAAAAGCGCTACGCCCTGTTCTCCGAACAGGCTTAACGGACGCGGCTGGAGCGTGATGGGATGCACATCCGTCCAGCTGAAAAACGGCGCGTGCCAGAAGGGCGGCTGATAGGCGCGCCATCGCTCGTACTGGGCAGGCTTTTCAATCGTGTAATCGCCATCGGGGTCATAGCCGAGCGCCATGCACCATGTGAACGCCTGCACATTATGGGGTTCCGGTTCAGGCTTGGCGTGGGGTTCCCCTGTTTCGCGCTGCGACTCGGCGCCCGTAACATACTCTACGCTCGCAAGGGGAAGCAGGTCGCCCAGCTCGCTGGCGTCCACAAAATAGTCGGCGTACACAATCAGGCTGTCGCCCGTCGCCGTGTTGAGGAACCGCACCGCACGCACGAAATCGCCTTCGGTGAGCGCCTCTATGGGCTTGTGATGGTACAGCACGGTGAGCCAGCCGCCCATCTGCGGGTAGGCAAGCATGGCGTTCAACACGGCGACCCCCACTTTCGGCTCGTGGCACAGGCGACTGACCCAGCCCCCACCGGGGTTCAGGTAGGGGTCTTCCCGTGCGGCAGGTTTGAGGGGATAGTAGCGACGGTAGTAATCGCGCACCGCCTCGCGATAGGCGCGGTAGCGTTGGGTACAGCCCTGCTCTTCGATCCAGCGATGTTCGTCGGGTGGCACGGCTTGCGTGGTGAGCTGCCCGCCCAGCCAGTCGGTTGGCTCCGTCAGAATCGTTGGAATACGGTGGCTGGCGAGCGCGAGGGCGCAGGCGCAGCCGCCCACGCCGCCGCCCACAATCAACACGCGGGTACGCACTTCGCGCTCCATCCGCAGGGATTGTACCTGAAAGTGTCCTGACCTCCAGAAAAAACGGGTAGACTCCGAAAATAGAAACAGGGCTGTGAGCAATTTTGTTATTCGCCTTGAGGACGGCGTAGGCGATGTGGCGTATGGGCGCCTGACCAGCACCGCAGGCGATCTGCTGCCCGCCACCCTGACGCGCGGCGAGGGGGAAGCATGGGGCACTGCCTCACAAGCGCCCGATGGCGTTGCCGCTCCGTTTCGCCTGCCAGAGGTAGGGCGTCTCTATGTGTGGGTCAACAATCAGGGCAGGGGCTTCACGGCGAATCATTCGCCTCTGACCCTCTCCAGCGCGTTTGTTAAGGAGCGAACGGCGCAACTGACTCAGAGCATGAAGCAGTACGCTCGCAGGGGCGTGCCCGTCAGCGCGGCGCAACACCATCTGGAAGCGGCGCAATCGGCAACAGAACCCCTGATGCAGATGAGCCACCTGATACGCGCCAGTGAGGCGCTTGTGCGCGCGGTGGCTCTCACGCGCCTGCAGCGGCTCAAGGGGCGCCCCGTGTTTCTTTGGGGAGTGCAGGTGCGTTCCAGCCAGCCCGATACGAGCCACCTTGCCCCCTTCAATACCCTCGCGCTCCCGCTCGGCTGTAAGGGGGACTGGATTCCGCTCATCCAGTACGCCCAGCAGGAGCGCAAGGTGCTGATCGGCACGGAGCTGGGCGCAGAAGCGCTTCAAACTCCTGAGAAACATCTGCAGTCCTGCCTGATGCGCTATCGCGGCTGGGTGCGCTACTGGCAGATTCTGGACGATGCCCCCACACACCTCAAGTCGCTGGGAGCCGACCATACCACCCAGCTCTACGCGCTGCGGCGGGTTCTGCAAACGGCACGCGAAATAGACCCCCTGTCGGTGCGCCTGCTGGGTGTAGAACACAGCCTCTACCACCGCACAAGCGGGCTGGCGTTCCTGCAGGCGTGCGTGGAGCTGGAACTGCCCTTTGAGGGCGTCCACCTGACGCTTTACTGGCATGACGGCGATTTGTTCTACTTTGACCATCTGCTGGAGCAGTACGGCGAGGTGGGCAAGCCGCTCTACCTGACGCTCAAACTCCCTCCTGAAACACCTCACGAGACTTTCTGGCGCGAGGACGCCGCCCGCTGGATTGACTCCTTCTGCTGGCTGGCTATCAGCAAGCCGTTTGTCGTTGGGGTGCTGTTTGAGGAGCGCTCCGAAAACCCACTGTATGGCGACAGTCATGGGGTCGTGCGCTCGCTGATTCAGCGGGGGTATAATCCCCAACACTATGAATCACTGGAGTGAGATTGCCGAGCGACTGCGCCAGCAGATGGAGGAGAGCCATCAGGCACGGGAAGCGGGCTTACAGCACTGTAGGCGAGCAGTTCAACTGTGTGCGCGCGCGATTCGAAGTTTGCACCGGCGCGAATTCGAGGCGTGTCGTGATTTGTTGAGTCAGGCGCACGCGGAAATCCAGCAGGCGCGTGAGCGTTTGCGCCCCTACCCCGAAGTCTATTACGCAGGCTTTTTGCACGACGCCGAAAAGGAGTATGTAGAAGGCGAGGTGCTTTATGCGATTGTGCTGGGCAATGCGCTCCCTGAACCCGAAGAGCTGGAGGTCGGTATCCCCGCCTACCTGAACGGGATGGCAGAGGCGGCTTCGGAGTGTCGGCGCTATGTGCTGGACCTGTTGCGGGCAGGCGAAATCACCCACGCTGAAACGCTTCTGCAGGTGATGGACGAGATTTACGACGAGCTCATCACCTTTGACTACCCCGACGCGCTGACGGGCGGCTTGCGTCGGGCATGTGATGCCCTGCGCGCCGTGCTGGAACGCACCCGCGCCGACCTGACTCTCACCGCCACACAAAAGCAGCTGGAAAACACGCTCGCCAGCGTCTATCAGCTGGTCAGCGAGCGTTAGGGGACGCCTTTCGGCAACGGGGCGTAATAGGTTTCATGGCAAAACTCGCGCTCGGTTTTGCCGCTCCACTGCTTGATTCGCCAGAGCCGTATGAGCATGCCGGGGCGTCCTGATTGGGGGCGGAACCCGCGCACCTCGAGCGGCGCTTGCACCGCAGACCGCTCACAGACCAGCTCACAACGCGGCACATGGCGGGCAATCTCGGCTTCGGTGGCGTGCGCTTCCACCACGCACACAAGTCGGTTTCCCTCTGCTCGCGCTCGCAGGCGCACGGGGAAAGGGTAAGGGTTGCGCAGGCGCAAATCGGCGATTCCCTGCGCCACGGCGGCGTCCAGACCGGGCGCGACATACTGGGGCGCGACGGCGTGGGGATGGCGCTCCACCACCTCCAGCCCTGCCAGCAGCGCCGCGTTATACACATTCGTTGAGGTCTGGCACACGCCGCCGCCCCACGCAGGCACTAAAATACCCCCATAGCTCACAGGGGCGCGCTGGAAACCCTCCGAGCGCACCCACTTGCCCACACACCTGTTGAATGACCAGGTGGCGTTTGGCGCGAGGGTCTGCCCGTCGATGCGTCGCGCCGCCAGCAGGGCGTTATGCCGCTGGGCGGGCGTGCGCCCCTCCAGCGAGGTGGTGAAGTTGGCAATCGGGCGCCACCGTTTTGAATCTTTGGAACCTGCACACCCGCTCAGGCACAGCGTAAGCCCTACCCCCACAAGAAGGGCAACGCTCTCCAATCCCGAGACGCCATGCCCGGAGCCGCCGGGTCGCCCTTGCACCGCCTTCACCGAAGTGTTAGACGATTCACAGGGGGAATCGTTAGCAGGCGCTTTCAGGAATCCCGCGCGCCATCTCCCCCATCAGGTATAATAGCCTCACTATGGCAGCAAGACGCCTCTCGCGTCGGGAGTTCCTCAAGTCCGCTACCGCCGCTGCGGGGCTTGGGTTACTCGCTCCCCACGCGCTGACCGCAACACCACTGTACAGGAGGGATTTGCGTATGGCTGAGATTCAAGTTGTGGAGGTTGTGGCAAAGCCGTTGCCCGAAAAAGTGTTCCAGACCGAAAAGTTCGGCATTTCCCGAAAAACCCACGAGGAACACTACAAGCTCTATCAGGGCTATGTGAACAAGACCAACGAGATTCGTAAGGCGCTCAGTGCGCTCACTGCTGACGACTTCGCGAAAGGCAACCAGACCTACAGCCTGATTCGCTCGCTGAAGGTGGATTACACCTTCGCGCTGGGCGGAGTGAAGAACCACGAGCTCTACTTCGAGAACATCGGGGGCGGCGGTTCCGAGCCGAGCAGCGAACTGCGCAGTGCGCTGGCACGCTACTTCGGCTCGTATGAGCGCTGGCTGGACGACTTCAAAGCGACAGGGATGGCAGCGCGCGGCTGGGTCTGGCTCGCTTACGACCACGACGACGGCACCCTTTTCAACTATATCGGCGACGCCCAGAACACCTTCCCGGTATGGAACGCCACCCCCATCCTCGCGCTGGACACCTACGAGCATGCCTACTTCTACGACTTCCAGACGGCACGCGCTAAATACATCGAGGCGTTCATTCAGGCGATTGACTGGGATGTGGTGAACGCACGCTACGAGGCGATTCTGCGCTCAAAGCGCTAACCCATAAGTGGGGTTCCCTCTGTCTCTCAGGGGAACCCCTCACGGCGGAACCTCAGGGAGCGGGCACGAAACAACGGAGGCTCGCTATGGCATATCGCGATTTTCAGGACTTTTTGCTACGGCTGGAACAGGAAAACGAACTGCGTCGTGTCCGCTATCCGTTAGACCCCTATCTGGAGATTACGGAAGTCGCCGACCGCGTGATGAAGTCAGGCGGTCCCGCCCTGCTGATTGAGCGCCCCAAAGGCTACGATATCGCGGTCGCCATCAACACGATGGGGTCGCGCAAGCGCATGAGCATGGCGCTTGGCGTGGACGACTTTGAAACCATTGCCCGCGAAGTGGAGGCGCTGCTCAAACCCGAAGTGCCCCAGCTGGAGAGCGGCTTGTTGGGCAAGCTGCGCGCCTTGCCCGAACTGATGCCCCAGCTCGGCAGGCTCCTGCAGGTGGCGCGCTCAGTACCCCCCACCCGCGTCAAAGAGGGCATCTCGCAAGAGGTGGTCAAAACAGGCGACCAGATAGACCTGTTTGAGTTCCCCATTCTGCACTGCTGGCCTCAGGATGGAGGGCGCTACATCACGCTGCCGCTGGTGTTCACGCACGACCCCAACACGGGCAAGCGCAATGTGGGCATGTATCGCATTCAGGTGCTGGACAAGCGCACCACCGCGATGCACTGGCAGATTCACAAGGTAGGCGCGGAGCATTATCAGCACGCCGAGAAGCGCGGTGAGCCGATTCAGGTGGCGGTCGCGCTGGGCGATGACCCCGCGCTCACCTTCAGCGCGATTGCGCCCCTGCCGCCTGCAATTGACGAGCTGATGTTCGCAGGCTTCCTGCGCAAAAAGCCTGTGGAGCTGGTGCCCGCGAAAACTGTGGACATTCTCGTGCCCGCAAACGCTGAGATTGTGATCGAGGGCTACATCAACCCCGGCGAGCGGTGTCTGGAAGGTCCCTTTGGCGACCACACGGGCTACTATAGCCTTGCCGATTACTACCCCGTGTTTCATGTAACGGCAATTACGCACCGCCAGAAACCTGTCTATCCCGCCACGATTGTGGGTGTACCCCCGATGGAAGACGGCTGGATGGGCAAAGCGGTGGAGCGCATTTTCCTGCCGCTGGTGCGGCTCACCCTGCCCGAAATCGTGGACATGAACCTGCCTGTGGAAGGCGTCTTCCATAACTTCTGCTTCGTGAGCATCCGCAAGCGCTATCCGGGGCACGCCTTCAAGGTGATGAACGCGCTCTGGGGGCTGGGGCAGCTGATGTTCAGCAAATTCATCGTGGTGTTCGATGAGGATGTGAATGTGCAGGACCTGGGCGAAGTGCTGTGGCGCTGGGGCGCCAATGTAGACCCCGAACGCGACACCCTGATTGTGAAAGGACCCGTGGATGTGCTGGATCACGCCAGCCCCTATGTGGGGTACGGTAGTAAAATCGGCTTTGACGCCACCACCAAGTGGAAAGAAGAAGGCTTCACCCGCGAGTGGCCCGATGTGATTCGCATGAGTCCCGAAGTCAAAGCCAGAATAGACGCCATCTGGGAACAGCTGGGATTGTAGGGGAACCTTTTGGGTATGATTAACGCACCGCGGGGGGTGCTGACGCAAAGTCGGCTGAGACCTCCAGTCTGGAGGAACCCCTGGAACCTGATCCAGGTAATACTGGCGAAGGGAACGCGGATAGAGGCAATCGTTTGCCCTCTTCTGCTCGCTCCCCCGTCGCTCTCCCCGCGAGACTAATCGGAGGAGGCATCACGATGACTCAGATGGAGTACGCGCGTCAGGGGATTATCACCGACGCGGTGCGCTTTTGTGCAGAGCGCGAGGGGGTAGACCCCGAAATCGTGCGTGAAGAGGTGGCTCGCGGGCGTGCGATTATCCCCGCCAACATTCATCACACCGCGCTACAACCGATTGTGATTGGCAAGCGGTTCCGCACCAAAATCAACGCCAATATCGGCAGCTCGCCCCTGAGCGCAGGGATCGAGCAGGAGCTGGAGAAACTCTACACTGCCATCCGCTGGGGTGCCGATACGGTGATGGACCTCTCCACAGGCGGCGATCTGGACGCCATCCGCACGGCAATCATTCAGCACTCGCCCGTGCCCATCGGCACCGTGCCCGTCTACCAGCTGCTCACTCAGGTTCGCTCGGTGGAAGAACTGACCGAAGACGACTTTCTGGGGATTGCGGAGCATCAGGCAAAACAGGGTGTGGACTACATGACCATTCACGCAGGCGTGCTGCGGCGCTACATCCCGCTGACCGAGCGACGCATTACGGGGATTGTCAGTCGCGGCGGCGCGATTATGGCGGAGTGGTGTCTCACCCATCACCGCGAGAACCCCTACTACGCCCGCTTTGACGACCTGCTGGAAATCTGTCGGCGCTACGATGTGACCATCAGCCTCGGCGATGGACTGCGCCCGGGCTGTATCGCCGACGCGAACGACGCGGCACAACTGGCGGAGCTGCGCACGCTGGGCGAACTGGTACAACGCGCGTGGGCGAAAGGCGTGCAGGTGATGGTGGAAGGTCCGGGGCACATCCCCCTGCACCTGCTCGAGGAGAATGTGCGCCTGCAGCAGGAGTGGTGCCACGAAGCGCCTTTCTACACGCTGGGACCGCTGGTGACCGATGTCGCGCCCGGCTATGACCATATCGCATCCGCAATTGGCGCGGCGATTGTGGCGTGGCACGGCACGGCGTTGCTCTGCTATGTAACCCCCAAAGAGCATCTGGGTTTGCCCAACGCCGAGGATGTGAAGCAGGGCTTGATTGCCTACCGTATCGCGGCGCACGCTGCCGATATTGCCAAGGGCATCCCCGGCGCCCGCGACTGGGATGACGCCATCTCCAGGGCGCGATTCGAGTTCGACTGGAACCGCCAGTTCGAGCTGGCGATAGACCCCGAAACCGCCCGCGCCTATCACGACGAGACGATGCCCAAAGAGGCGCACAAGTTCGCGCACTTTTGTAGCATGTGTGGACCGCGCTTCTGCCCGATGGCGACCACGCAACGCCTGCGCGCCCAGACTCAGCAGGAAACCGTCCAGTCGTAAGCCCAAAGGAGCAGGGCAGGGGCTTTTTGCCCTGCTCCTTCAAACGGGTACAATTTCCCCGTATGCAATCGCATATCCGAAACTTCTGTATTATCGCGCATGTAGACCACGGCAAATCCACGCTGGCAGACCGCCTGCTGGAGTTCACAGGCGCGATCGCCCGCGGCACCCCGGTAGAGCAGGTGCTGGACACGATGGACCTGGAGCGCGAGCGCGGAATCACGATTAAAATGACCGCCGTGCGCCTTTCCTACACGGCTCGCGACGGGAAAACCTATCAGCTCAACCTGATTGACACACCAGGGCATGTAGACTTCACCTACGAAGTCTCGCGCAGTCTGGCAGCGTGCGAGGGCGCCATTCTGGTGGTGGACGCCGTGCAGGGCGTGGAAGCGCAAACGATTGCCAACACGAACCTTGCCTACAATCAGGGGCTGACAATTGTGCCCGTGATTAACAAGATTGATTTGCCCTCTGCAGACCCCGAGCGGGTCAAAGAGGAGATGGAACACGCCCTGTTGATAGACCCCAGCGAGGTCATCTTAGCCAGCGCGAAAGAGGGCATCGGGATTGAGGAGATTCTGGAGGCAATCGTGCAGCGCATCCCCCCGCCGAAAGGCGACCCCAACGCGCCGCTTCGGGCGCTGGTCTACGACTCCCACTACGACCCCTATGTGGGCGTGGTGGCGTATGTACGGGTGGTGGATGGCAGGGTGCAACCGGGCGACCGCATCATGTTTATGTCCAACGGCAAGGTGTTCGAAGTGGCGCAGGTGGGCTATTTCACGCCCCAGCTGCGCCCTGCTGAGCGCCTGGACACGGGCGAGGTGGGCTATATTACTGCTTCCATCAAGTCGGTGAAAGACGCGCAGGTGGGCGACACGATTACTTCCGCAGACCGCCCCGCAAAAGAGCCACTGCCCGGCTTCCGTAAGGTCAAGCCGATGGTGTTCTGCGGCTTGTACCCGGTGGAAGGCGATAAATACCCCGACCTGCGCGACGCGCTGGAAAAGCTCAGCCTTAATGACGCCGCCATCACCTTCGAGCCAGAAAACAGTGCCGCGCTTGGCTTCGGGTTCCGATGCGGTTTTCTGGGGCTGTTGCACATGGAAATTGTGCAGGAGCGTCTGGAGCGCGAGTTCGGGCTGGAGCTGATTGCCACCGCCCCCAGCGTCGCCTATCGCGTGACGCTGGAGGACGGAACCCAGCTGGAAATAGACAATCCCACCCACTGGCCCAATCCGGGCACCATCGAGAAGGTGGAGGAACCCGTAGTCTTCGCCACGGTGATGGTTCCCAACGACTATGTGGGCGCGGTGATGGAGCTCTGCATGGGGCGGCGCGGCGAGTTTGTGAAAATGGAGTACCCCACGCCCCAGCGCGTGATTCTGTATTATCGCCTGCCCCTCAGCGAGATTCTGCTGGACTTTTATGACCAGCTCAAGACCCGCACGCGCGGCTACGCCTCGTTCGACTATGAGCCGGCAGGCTATCGCGAAGTGGACGCCGTGAAAATCGATGTGCTGATTAACGGCGACCCTGTGGACGCGCTGAGCTTTATCGCCCCGCGCGAGCGCGCCTACGCCCGCGCGAAGGTGCTGGTGGAACGCCTCAAAGAGGTCATCCCGCGCCAGCAGTTTGAGGTGCGCATTCAGGCGGCAATTGGCTCGCGCGTGATTGCCTCCGAGACCATCAAGCCGTTCCGCAAGAATGTGATTGCCAAGTGTTATGGGGGCGATATCACGCGCAAGCGCAAGCTGCTGGAGCGCCAGAAAGAGGGCAAGAAGCGCATGAAGCAGGTCGGCACGGTGGAAGTGCCTCAAGAGGCGTTTCTGAGCGTGCTGAAGGTCAGCGATTAGGAAGCGCCGAGGAGACCCGCGTCGCGCTTGCCTCCACCGCCTGCCGTGCAGGAGCCGTAAGCCACGAGGGCGCCAGCCCCAGCAGAATCAGCCCCAGCACGCACGCCAGCAGGCACGCCGCCATCGGCGCAGGCATGCGCCACCGCTCGACCGTCTCACGAGGCGGTGTATAGAGCGCGAACACCAGCCCCAGATAGTATGCCGCGCCCACCACGCTGGTCAGCGCCAGCAGAATCGCCAGCAGCACCTGCCCCGCCTCCAGCGATGCCACAAACAGATACCACTTGCCCCAAAAGCCTGCGGTGGGCGGAATGCCCGCCAGAGAGACCAGAAGCACCGCCATCGCGTGCGCCGCGAACGGCTGACGGTAATATAAGCCCCGTAGCGCCTCGATGGTGGTGGCGTCGCCCGCACGCGCCATCACCGTTAGCACCGCGAACGCGCCCACGCTCATCAGGCTATAGGCAACCAGATAGTAAAGAATCCCGCTCAAACCCGTGGCGTTCAGACTCACCAGCCCCACCGCCATATAGCCCGCGTGCGCAATACTGGAGTACGCCAGCATCCGCTTCGCGTCGCGTTGCACCAGCGCCAGCAGGTTGCCCACCCCCATCGAGAGCGCCGCCAGCCACCACAGAATCGGCGCCCACAGCCCCGCCATGCCTGCCGCGCCCTCCACGAACCGTATCAGCACGCCAAACACGGCGACCTTCACCACCGCCGACATGTAAGCGGTCGCAATCGTGGGCGCGCCCTGATACACATCAGGCGTCCACATGTGGAATGGCACGAGCGACGCTTTAAACGCCAGCCCCACCAGCAGCAACGCCACACTGGCAATCAGCATGGCGCTGGTCGCCGTGCCGGGCGCACTGTTGCCCCATCCCCGCGCAATTGCCATCAGGTCTACGCTCCCCGTCGCCCCGTAGAGCATCGCAATTCCATACAAAAAGAAGGCAGACGCAAACGCACCCAGCAGAAAATATTTCAGCGCGGACTCTTCGGAGCGCACCTCATAGCGCGCCAGCCCCGCCAGCACATAGAGCGCCAGCGACAGCACCTCCAGCCCCAGAAACACCACCATCAGGTTTGTGCTGGAGACCATAATCACCGCGCCCGCGCTGGCAAACAATAAGAGCGGATAAAACTCCCCATAGCGTAAATCCCGCTGTTGCAGATACTCTTCGGAAAACAGCAGGGTGAGCGCCGTCGCGCCCAGAATCGCCAGAGTGAGCAAGCTGCTAATCGTGTCCACGCGCCAGAGATTCTCGAAAGTGGTCAGACTCGTTTGCCAGAGGGAGATTTGAAAATAGCCCGCAAGCGCCAGCCCGATCAGCCCAATCACAATCAAAGGCGCGTGCCTGCCTCTGGGCAAAAACATCTCCACCAGCAGTACCAGCGTCGCCGTTGCAATCAGGCTCATCAACGGCAAAAGCGCATTCCATTCAATCTCTGGACGAACCGTCGCTTCCATGCGCCCATGAGTATACCGAATCGCGGGCATTTGGGACGATTCGGGTCTTCAAGACGGCAGGAAATTTTAATGGGATGGGGTATAATCTCCTCAAACGAAACGCCCTGTTTTGCTTATCCTGCTTTGTCGCAAAGGATGGCTGAGACGCCTCTGAGTTTCCGACTTGGACCTTCCCTGGAGTGTGCGTTGGCAGAGGACGGCTATGAGACAGTGGGCGCTGGCAGGATGGCTCGCGTGCGCAACCATGCTTTGGGCGCAGCAGGTCCCGCGCACGCCAAGCGGTGAATTGTGGGCAGGTACGACCCTTCAACTTCGCGCGGCGGTGGTGAACAGTTCGGGAAGCGCCGTTGCGCTCTCCAATCCCGCCGAGGTGCGGGTCAGGCAAGTCGTGCGCTGGCGGGTAGAGTACGAGTCGCTTCCCTACGGAACGACCGACCGCGACGCATGGTTTGCGCTTCTGGTGCAAAATCGGGGCAACGGTTACGACACCTTGCTCCCGAAACTCAACACACTGGAAGCGCCCGACGCGACCCCATGGCAAATTACGCTCTATGAGCAACTCACGCCAGACCAGAGTTTCGAGGGGGCAACTCTGGTGAGTGAGGCGCTGGCTCCTGTGGCGCCGGGGGAACAACGCCGGCTCTTTTTACGCGCCCGCGCGCCCAGCGACCGTAACACCGATGGTGCTTTCCTCTTTTTGAACGCACGCCCGCTGATGGACGCGAGCCTGCGCTTCGAACGCAACTTTGTAGCAGGTGTGGAAGCAACTCGTGGCGTCGCAACTCAAGCCACAACATGGAGCAACTACACCCTGGTTGCAGAACCCGCCCTCATAGAAGGCAGGCTCTGGTGGGTAGCGAACAACGGAACGGACACCCGGGTTTTCTTCACGCCCCAGCCTCTCACGACAACGGGTACCTTTACGAATAACACCCAGGGGGGCGCCAAGTTAATCGGGATTACGCCCGGTGGGGCAGGGGTCTTCACGAACGACTGGCTATTCCTGACCGCATCTAACGGCATGGTGGGAGCATTCCCGCTGAACTTCCTGAGCCAGAATGGGTCGCTTGCGCCCACATGGCTCAACCTGCCCCTGCCTGTTCGCACCAATGTGGCGCCTGTTTGGGATGGCGTGCTGGTTTTCTTTGCAGACATCACGGAGCAGGTGATTGTGTTTGACCCTGTCAGGGGGCTGGCAACCTTCCTGCTTCGCCCCACCGATAGCCCGATCGTTGCGCTCTATACGCTTCCAGAGCGGATTGTGGTCGTTGCCCGGGCGAATGGCTTGTTTGAGGTGATTCAGAACGGCGTGCGCGTGCGGAGTAATGTGCGCTTACCGAACGCGGGCACGACCCCTCTGCTGGGTGCGGCTTATGATGCCCGCCGGGGTAATTTGATTGTTTCGGCAGGCACGCGCATTGGTTGCTACAACTTCCGTGCAAATCAGTGGCTCTGGGTGCTGAACACAGGAACCGCGCTGATAGGAGCGCCCGTCTACGACTTCGCTACCGACGCATGCTATGTGCTGGACAGCACAGGACAGCTCTGGGCGCTGGATTCGGGAGGGGGGGCGGTACGCCCGCTCTACCCGCAGCGGTGCTTCAATCGCCCCCTCAGCAAAGCCACCATGACCGCACTGGCACGCCAGGACCGCAAAGTAAGCTATGTGTATGTGCTGGCGCAGTTCTCAGACGGCACTGTGGAGACCCGCCTGATTACCGCCGTGAACCCCTTCAACCGCTTTGTGAACACCACTATTCCTGCTGGCGCGGTGATAGGGAGCCGCTGGCTGGTTACGGGCGATGGCGACAGCGATTTTCTCATCGCCTGGTGCTGGCGCGGCGTGATTATTAACGGCACAGAGCGTGGCGCATTCTATGCCTTTCGCCCCCGATAAGCAGGTACAATTCGCACGATGTGGGCGATTGAAACGCGCGGGCTGAAAAAGGTTTACCGTCCGCTTATCGGGGGGACTCCGGTTGTCGCCGTCGCCGAGCTGAACCTGCAGGTTCCCTACGGGTGCGTGTTCGGCTTTCTGGGACCGAACGGCGCGGGGAAGACAACCACTATCCAGATTCTGATTGGGAATGTGTACCCGACGGCGGGGCAGGCGTGGGTGCTGGGCTACAAAGCAGGCGCCCTTGCGGCGAAACGGCGTCTGGGGTTCCTGCCGGAGAAGTTTCAGTTCCATGAGTTTCTCACCGCCGAAGAGTTTTTGAAACTGCATGGGCGTCTGGCAGGGATGGACGGCAAAACGCTCGCGAAACGCATCGACGAGGTGCTGGAGCTGGTGGGACTGCAGGAGCGCCGCAAGAGCCGTATCCGTGAGTTCTCCAAAGGGATGCAGCAGCGCATCGGGCTGGCACAGGCGATTTTACACGACCCCGACCTCGTAATTCTGGATGAGCCCACCTCCGCACTGGACCCGCTGGGCAGGCGGCGCGTGCGCGAGGTCATCGAGTATCTCAAACAGCAGGGCAAAACCGTGTTCCTGAACTCGCATCTGCTCTCGGAGGTGGAGCGCAGTTGCGACATGGTGGCGATTCTCAACAAAGGGCGTGTGGTGAAGCAGGGCACGCTGGAGGCGTTGCTGGTTCATAAATCGGTGGTGGTGCTGGAGTTGCGTCAGGTGGTTCCCTCTGTTCTGGAGGCGCTGGAGCGCGTAGCGACAAAGGTGCAACCGCTGGACACAAACCGTGTGATGGCAGAGGTCGCTGATGAGCGGGCAATCCCCGAACTGGCACGCGCGGTGGTCTACGCCGGCGGCGAGCTGATGGGGATGCAAGCCAAACGGGAAACGCTGGAAGACCTCTTTATCCAGCTGGTGGAAGGGGAGGCGAAGTGAGATGGGCGCAGTGGCTGCGATTATGACCCTCACGCTCAAAGAGGCGATGCGTCGGCGCGCCTTTCTGGGCACGTTGATTATTCTGGTCGTGCTGTACGGCTTGAGCTTCCTGCCGAAGGCGTTCCACGAGGCGTTCGGGGGCAGCGAGCGACGCTTCGAGTTGGGCATCCAGCTGATGACCAGCTTCGGAATCGACTCCATCAAATTTTTCGCGTCGGTGCTGGCAATCGTGTTGAGCGCGGGCGCGATTACGGGCGAGATTGAGCGGGGCTATCTGGCAGCGATTTTGCCGCGCCCCCTGCACCGCTGGCAGGTCTATCTGGGCAAGTGGCTGGGCGTGATGGTGTTCTGCGCGGTGAATGTGGTTCTCTGGAGCGCGATGCTCTGGCTCTCGGTGTACCTGCAGGGCAGGTCGCGCCCTGAAATCTGGCATGCGCTCCCCTATGTGCTGCTGTACCCTGTGTTATACGGCACGCTCGCGCTGATGTTCTCCAGCTTTGCGGGCACTTCCGTCGCTCTGATGTTCACGGTGGCGCTGGGCGCGTTCGCCTATTTCGCGGATCATTTTCTGCGCCCGCTGGTGGTGTTTATTGACGCCGCCATCCTGCAGCGAATCGTGTGGCTGTCGGAGTGGGTGCTGCCGATGGCGACGCTGAAGCGGTTCGTGATGGCAGAGGTGCGTCTGCCTTTTACCGGGCGCATCGAGGACGCACCCTTCGCCAGCGAAGCGGTACGATTCTTTCTGAATCCGCCCACCCGCGCATGGGAGCTGGGCTATGTCGCGCTCTATATTCTCGTTGCGCTGCTGATTGGGGGAATCATCTTCCAGCGGCGCGATGTGCAATAAGCCCCGAACCTCGCATTTTCCCCGATACAAAAAACGCCCCGAAGTGGCACAATCGTAATAGCGAATACACTTCGGGGAGGTATCGAGCATGTCTTTCAAGGATGCACAGCAGTATGTGGGGATGATGTGCGAAGTGTCGTGGCGTGATCGCCGTGGGGAGGTTCAGACCAAAAACCTCTTTATCGCGGATGTAACCTTCGTGCCGCTGTACGGTGTGTGCTTCATCACGGACAGTGGCGAGATACGCCTCGATCGGGTGGTGCAGGTCAATCCGTTAGAGCAGCCAGGCGAGAAGGCGGCGTAAAGCAGGGCGGCTGGGGCGCAGTCCCCAGCCGCGCTTTCAGTTTTCTACGCGGTAGTGCTTGACGGCATCCTCGTCGATTTCGACGCCCAGCCCTGGCTTTGACGGCACAGGCAGGTAGCCTTCCGAATCGGGCACAATCGGTTCCGTGAGGAAGTAGTCGCGTGCTTTCAGGTCCCAGCCGGGCGGCTCGTAGGGGAACTCTGCCCATTCGCAATTGGGCGAAGCGCCCATCAGTTGCAGGTTCGCCGCCAATCCCAGTCCGCTGGTCCATGTGTGAGGGGCAATCTGCTTGCCGAAGGCTTCTGCCATGCCCGCAATCTTTTTGCCCATCAGGATGCCGCTGGAGAGGCACACATCGGGCTGCAGGATATCGATGGCGTCGCGAATGAGGTACTCGCGGAACTCGTGGAGATCCTGGTTCATCTCCCCGCTGGCGAGGGGGATGGGCGCTTTTTCGCGCAGGCGTCGGTAGCCTTCGTAGTCGTTTTTGTCTAACGGCTCTTCCAGCCAGCGCACGCCCAGTTCCGCCAGCTCTTCGGCAACGCGCAGGGCGGTGGACACATCCCATTTGGGTGCAGGCGCCATGCCTGCCACGCGCCAGCCCATGTTCGCGTCTACCATAATCTCCATATCGGGGTAGCGCTCGCGAACGGCGCGGGCGACCGCCATATCCTCGCGCCAGTCCCAGCTGTGGAACCGGAGCTTGACCGCGCGGATGCCCATCTCCCGCACCTGTGCTACATAGTCCAGTCGCTCTTCCACGGAGCGCAGCTCGCCCGTGCTGGCGTAGGCGCGCACGCGCTCCTGATAGCCGCCCAGCAGGCGGTAGACAGGCTGCCCCAGCGCCTTGCCGATAATGTCCCAGAACGCCATTTCAATCCACCACAGGCGCAGTCCCAGAAAAGTGGCGGAGCGGGCAATCTGCACCACCTCTTCCACATTCATCGGGTCGCGCCCGAACAGGAACGGCAACAGGAGCTGCTGGAGACCGCTCCCCTCGCGACTGAAGGCGACCCCCGCGGCATAGCCCTTGATGCCCTCATCGGTTTCCAGCGTGAGCAGATGCACACGGTGCGCCGTCTGCGGGTAGCCGGGGAGCCACGCGGGGTAGAACGGAGTCTCCAGCGGGTACTCCAGCAGGCACAGGTCCACGCCGACGATGCGCATCTCAGGCTCCCAGTCCCTTCTCTTTCAGGTATTCGCGGTAGACGGCGACCGCCTGGGGCATCGTGTTGGTGAGTTGCATAATCCCGCTGACGCGCCCTTTCGGCTGGATTTTGCGCTGGGTGAATGCCATCATGGCGTTCTCCTGCCCCGTGTAGAGTTTGTGGAACAGGTCTGCCGTGAGCGTCAGCGCCGCTTCCTCTTCGCCCTCGGGCTTTTCGGTCAGCAGCTCCAGCTTGCCGCCGCGCGTGTCAATCCAGAAATCGATATCGGGCTGCTTGATATGGATGGCAATCAGCATATCCAGCTTCTGCCACCCCTCGCGAATCACATCCACATTGCGCAGGCGGTCGATAAACTCAAACACGAACGCCCTCGCTTGCTCCGGGTCTTTATACGGAAACCCCATCGTTGCGAACCTCCTTCGTTGAGTGTTGACTGACTCTTTATTCGGGGCATGCAGGCGATTTTCCTGCTACCCCTGCACAAATGCGGGGCTTCTGCCGAAATTGAGCGGATAGCAGGAGTCGGAACGGTTCTGTAGAATTGCGAGGGTGCCTATGGATCAGGCGTTAGGTTTACGCAGAGCGGCTCAAGCGAAGCGGGAGGTGCAAACCCGTTTGGGGGTGCCCCTTATTCATGCCCATGTGTTGCTGAGCGCCGAGGGGCGTGTGGAGGCGCCGCCGTGTACGCTGCTGTGGCACTGGCGTGACTCGGCGCGTGGGCGTGTGGGGTGGGATATGCAGGCGCGTCTGCATGTGGTGGGGCGTCCCCACCAGTTTTCGGCGCCGGAGTTGAGCCAGTGGCGTGCCCTGTTCCGTGAATGGTGGCTGTGCGGGCGCACGCTGGAGGTCATGCTTTATGCCGATGTGGGCTGGCTCTGGCTGAATTCAGGGCGGGAACTGCTGGAGCGCCTGCGCCCCACGCTTCACTGGCTCTGCAGAAACCAGCCCGAACTCCCGATAATTTTAGCAGGTCTCGGCGAATCGTCCATCGAGCGGATTCAGCGCTGGGCAAGCGCGCGGTTTCCGCTCCAGTTCCTGAGACCGGAAGCACTCTATGGCGGAGCGGAGCGTAAGCGGAACGGCTACTATCGGCTTTTGCGCTTGTGCCACGCTCCCACCCATATCTCGGTCGTCAAGGAGGCTCTATGAACCGTTCAATGCGTGTTTTGTTGGCTTCGGCAGAGGTTGCACCCTACGCAAAGGTCGGTGGATTAGCCGATGTGGCAGGCTCCCTTCCCAAAGCGCTCCATCAGCTCGGACACGATGTGCGAGTTGTTATGCCCGCCTACCCGATGGTAACGCAAAACGAGCGCTGGAGCGTTCGCCCACTGCGTGAATTCCTCGTTCCGATTCACCCCGGCTGGCGCGAAACGGCTACCCTGTATACCGTTGAATCGGCGCCCGTGCCCACCTACCTGCTCCGTGTGGGCGCATGGTTTGACAACGCTACCGAATCCAGCAAAATTTACGCCGTAGACCCCAGAGCCTATATCGCTTTCTGCCACGCGGTCGTGCAGATGGTTGCAGAGATGGCAGACGAGTGGACGCCCCAGATTCTGCACTGCAACGACTGGCACACGGCGCTTATTCCTGTATTGCTTCGGGTGAAGCAACAGCCTTTCTATTCGGCTATCGCGAGCGTTTATACAATCCATAATCTGGCATATCAGGGCGTGTTTGAGAGCGACTTTTTTGCCGAGACAGGCTTGCCTGAAACGCTTTTTGATATCGAAGGGCTGGAATTTTATGGCAAGGTGAACCTGATGAAGGGCGCTTTGCTCTTCAGCGACTATGTGAACACGGTCAGCCCGACCTATGCGCAGGAGATTCAGACCCCCGAATATGGCGAACAGCTGGAAGGGGTTCTGCGTCGGCTGGATGCGGAGGGGCGGCTTCTGGGCATCCTGAACGGCATCGACTATGAGGAATGGAACCCCCAAACCGACCCGCATATTCCTGCCCACTACTCGGCGGACGACCTTTCGGGCAAGGCGGTGTGTAAGGCGCAGCTGCAAACCGAGTGCGGCTGGCAACCCGACCCTTCCAAAGCGGTGATTGGGCTGGTGTCGCGCCTGACCGACCAGAAGGGGCTGGACCTCATCAAGGCAATCGGGGCGCGCATTCTGCAGCTGCCCGTGCAGCTGGTGGTGCTGGGCACAGGCGACCCCAGCTATGAGCGCTATTTCCGCGCCCTGCACAAGCGCCACCGCGCGAAAGTGCATGCCACTATCGGATTCGATAACGCGCTGGCACATCGCATTTATGCGGGTTCTGACATGTTTCTGATGCCCTCGCGGTTTGAGCCGTGCGGTTTAGGGCAAATGATCAGTTTGCGATATGGAACAATCCCCATAGTGCGGCAGACGGGTGGCTTGGCGGACAGCATCACACCTTACGATGCTGAGCGCGAAGTGGGCAACGGTTTCGCGTTCCGTGCCTATCAGCCTGAAGCGCTCTATCGGGCGGTGGAGCAGGCGGTTCAGGTATTCGGGCAGACGGAGCGCTGGAGCCGCCTGGTGAAGCGCGTAATGCAGGAGGACTGGTCATGGTCCCGTTCGGCGGGTGCCTATGCGGAACTCTACGCACGCGCTCTGGAGGCGCGCGCCCGAATCGCCACCACGACCGCACAACCTGCCGTGCGATGAGGAGGTTCCAGCGCAACCACGAGGAACCGAATGAAGACGCATGAACTGGAGCGTGGCGCCCCGCATTACAGGGGGGCTTGGCTGTATGCTGGTGCTGGTGCTCGGAATCATTTCGGGCATCGACCCCGTGCTGTGTACCATCCGGGGACTCATCGGGGGCATGGTCGGGTGGATCGCTGGCGCACTGTGGGCGTTCTGGATGAGCCAGCTCATGCCACCCGAACCGCCGCAGAACGAACATGCTCCCGAACCGCCGTCGGATTCCTCCGACAGCGAAGCGGACGCCGCTTAGGCAACTGAGGGAGGCTGTTATGGACGCTTATCAACTTGCGGACGCATGGCGCAACTTCAAGGTCTACGGCGATATGGAAAGCCGTGACCAGATTATCCGCCATTATGCGCATCTGATCAAACTCACGGTGGCGCGTGTTGTACCCTACCCGCCTGCGGGTATGGAGTGGGAGGACCTGTATAGCCACGGTGCCATCGGCTTGATTCGCGCGGTGGACACCTTTGACCCGACCCGGAATGTGAAGTTCGAAACCTACGCGATTGCGCTGATTCGAGGCGCCGTGCTGGAAGCGTTGCGCTCGGAAGACTGGGTGCCGCGCTCCGCACGCGACAAGCTCCGGGCTTTAGAACGCGCGTGGGTGCAACTGGAAGCGCAGCTGGGGCGCCCCCCCACTGAAGAGGAAACCGCCGAGGCGATGGGGATTTCGATGGAAGAGTATCGACAACTCCTGATTGATTACGCCCGCACGAACCTCATCTCGCTTGACAGCTGCCTCGTGAACGGCGACGACGACAACGAGAACGGCAACTCGCTCGCTGAGGTGCTGACCGCCTATGAGGACCCCTACGAGGAGCTGATGGAGCGTGAACAGATGCGAGCGCTCCAGCAGGCGATCGAGAGCCTCTCGGAACGCGAACAGCGGGTGATCCAACTCTACTATTACGAGGGGCTTACCTTCAAGGAGATTGGTCAGGTGCTGGGCATCTCCGAGTCGCGAGTGTATCAGCTGCACACCCGTGCGATTGCGCGGATGCGGGAGCAGTTGTGCCATACGCTGGGCATCCCCGTCGAGTGAGGCAGGGGATTGCCTTCCTGGGGCGAATCGTTTGCGTGCGATGAGTGATGAGCGCACAGGAGGGCTGTCGCCCCTGCTGAATGTGGGCTTTTACAATTTCGTGTTGACGGATAAAGTCGTGGCGCTGGTGCGGAGCGACTCGGCACCCATCAAGCGTCTGATCCAGCAGCTGCGTCGGGAGGGCACGCGCCTGATTGATGCGACTCAGGGGCGTCGCACGCGCTGTGTGGTGTTTCTCAGCAGCGGTCAGGTGGTGCTGTCGGCGCTCACGCAGGAGACTCTGGCAAAGCGTTTGCTCCGTGCGTCTGCCGTGCTGGAGACGGCGGAAGAAGAGCTGGAGACGCTTGCCTCGGAAGAGGGGGATGGGGTATAATTAAGCCGCGAGCGGGCATAGCTCAATGGTAGAGCTCCAGCCTTCCAAGCTGGCGGTGCGGGTTCGATTCCCGCTGCCCGCTCCAGAAAGGGCGGTGAGAGGATGCAACGCGCTCGCCTCAAAAAATGGTTGCTGTTGCTAATCGGGGCTGTGCTGCTGATAGGGGGAGCTGCCCTCTACTGGGAGTTCCAGAATCGGCGCATGCCCGCAATGGGGACACTTCTGGAAGAAGCCACCCAGATTGCATTAGCCCAACGCGACCGACTCTATAACCCCGATGACTACCTCCTGCTCGCAGACCTCTGGATGGCGCAGGGGCGCCCTGAAAACGCGCGCCGCCTGTTCCAGTGGCTTACCGAACATCCCCTGGGACTGATGGACGGCGGGATTCGAAACGCACAGGTGCAGCTGGCAATTGCCCTGCGCTGGCTCAAACTCAACGAAATCAACGAAGCGGAAAAGGCATTCCTGCGGGCGTGTTCGCAAGCGCTCTGGCTACACCACGACCCAGAGATTCATGCGCGTCTGACGGCGTTCTTCCTGAAGTACCTTGAAACACAGCCCCTTGCCAGAGCAAAGGCACTCGCAGAAAAGGTGGACGAGGAGAAACGCCCGACAGTGCTGAGTGCGCTGGCAGCCGCTTTGAGAGCGTCAGGGCGCCAGCAGGAGGCACGGCAGATCCAGGCAACGCCTTCGCTTCCCGTGCCAGCTCGCTCGCAGCAGGCGCCGTCCCCACTGCGTGTCTATCTGGAGAATAATCAACTGGAGGAGGCGATTGCGCTCTACAGGCGGTCATCAGGCTATACCGAGGAGTGGCTTTTGCTGGCGCAGAAACTGATTGAGCAGGGGCGCACGGAGCAGGCGCTGGCGCTGTTCGCACGCAACTCGCTTCTGTCCTCGAAGGTGCGCCTGATGGTGGCACGCCACTACGCCCGACAGGGGCAACTGAACAAGGCGCTGGAAGTGCTGGAGCAGATTCCCAGCCTCAAAGACGAGCCAGCCCTTGTGGAGGTGGCAGATGCGCTGGCAGAAGGGGGGCACTATCGCCAGGCGCTTCGAATCGCGAACGCGCTCGGCGCGACGGCTCGCAGCGAGGCGCTCCAGCATATTGCGATGTCCATGATTGAGCATGGGCGTTACGGTCAAGCCTACCGCATCACGCAGGAAGCCGAACCGGCGCATCGTCTTGCCGTACTCTGTGCGCTCCTGCGTCAGCAGGCTCGGAGTCTGTAAGCTTATGCCGACCTGCTTGTCTCTTCCGTTGCCTTACTCGCGCATACAGTAGTAAGCGTAGTCCAGCGACTCGAAAAACGGGATTTTCGGGCAGAAAATGCGCGGGTCCACGGTGCCGTTGCAGTCGCGGATGCGCGGGCGCTCCTTGAGCGAGCGATACCACCTGGCATGCCCGTCAAAGAAGGTGTAGTTCGCGCCACCTGTATGCACAAACGAGGGGCAGTCGCAGTAATAAATCCCGCAAAACGCGCGATAGTGCCCATCGTTGAGCGTCTCTTGCTCGTCTATCAGCACGGCGAACTGGGCGATACGCTCCACCTGCGCTTCGGGGATGAAGCCTGCGACCGAGTTGAGCGCGTAGCTGATTTTCAATTCATCTTTGCGTCGGTGGGACGGACACACATAGACCTGGGCGTTTTTGACATAGGGATAGATAGCGCCCTGCGTGACGCCTGTTGCCGCCCACTGCGGATGCACGGGCGAAGTTTCAGGGTTGCCGCAGTCTTGAATAACCGGGTAGTTCGGCACCCAGTGCCCCTCCGCGCGTGGGGTGATACCGCGTTGCCACGGCGGACGCTCGTTGCCGTAAGTTACAAAGCCGCGACACCCTTCACTTAAGCCGGGGTTGACCCCATCATAGTCGGAGCGGTATGCCGCCAGTGCCATCCCCAGCTGGCGCATGTTGGAAAGGCACTGCGTCTGGCGCGCCTTCTCCCGCGCCTGCGCGAACACCGGGAACAGAATCGCTGCCAGAATGGCAATGATTGCAATGACCACCAGCAACTCTATGAGTGTGAACCCGTCACGAAAATGCTTCATATACGCCACCTCCTCTGGAGCGGTTAAATACGACGCTTTCGCAATAATTCCTGCTAATTATGCCGAATCGAGGGGTTTGCGCAGAATGCAATAGAGGTTGTTGGTGAAATACTCGGTGAGGAACGGCACTTTTGCGAGCAGGGCAAACATTCGCAAGACAGGGTGGCGGCTGTTGTTGGGACGGAAAAACTCCACCTCAAACCCTGAGTTGTAGAGGATGGTTTGATAGTCACGGAACGCGAGCATGTTCAGCCCAAGGTCGCGATAGCTCTGCAGAGGACGCCCCACCCGCTGACCGACCTTGCGCAATACCCATCCCTGAGGCAGAATCAGATGCGCCCATGGCAGGTTAATGCCGAGTATCTTTTTGACGGTATCGTGGTCGCCGAAGGGGCTGTTCCAGAGGGGACCAATCGCGGCATAGAGTCGCCCGCCCGGTTTGAGCCGCTCCCGCATCGCCGCAAGCACCTTTGGCAAGTCCATCACATGCTCAAAGGTGTCTTTGGAAGTCATCAGGTCAAACTCGTATTCGGGGAACTCGGCGATATCGACGAGGTAGAACTCCACGCGCCCCAGCAGTTCGGGGTAATTGATTTCGAGATTGCGCTTTGCGAACTCTATCAGGCGCGGGTTGAGGTCAATTCCCACCACACGCGCGGCGCCCGCCTTCGCCATATCCACGCACAGACTGCCGTGCCCGCAGCCGAGGTCTAAAACCTTTTTCCCCCGCAGGTCGGGCTGACCGCCCAGGCGGTTCCAGAAGCGTGGGTTTTCCCACTTGCCGCGCCCGAAATACTCCACATCGGCGGGGTTTAGAGTCGTCATGGCGTCAGGTTTGTTTCCGGAGCCACTCGATCAGCTCCGCTTGGGGAACGGTGTGCTGTTCATGCGTATTCAGGTCGCGCAGGGTGGCGGTGTGCTGCTGGAGCTCTTCTTCTCCCAGCAGCAGGGCATAGCGTGCGCCTGCGCGGTCGGCGCGTTTCATTTGCGCTTTGGGACTGCGCTCCTCGAGGTCTAAATCGCACGCAATCCCCGCCTGGCGCAACTGCTGGGCTAACAGCAGCGCGGGCACGCGCGCCGAGTCGCTCATCGCCACCAGATAGACCAGCGGTCGGGGCGGCTCTGGCAACGGCGCGCCCAGCTCTTGCATCACCAGCAGCGTACGCTCGATGCCAATCCCCACGCCCAGCGCGGGGGTGGGCGGTCCGCCGCACGATTCCACCAGCCCGTCGTAGCGCCCGCCGCCGCACAGCGCGTTCTGCGCTCCCAGCCCCTGCGCCACCACCTCAAAAGTGGTGCGCGTGTAGTAGTCCAGCCCCCGCACAAGCCGCACATCCCGCCGATAGGGCACATCCAGCGCCTTGAGCAGTGCCTGCAGCCGCTCAAAATGCGCACGGCACGCCTCACACAGGTAGGGGTCAATCGGCGGCGCGTTCTGCGTAATGGCTTGACAGGTGGGCACTTTGCAGTCCAGAATGCGCAGGGGGTTCGTCTCCAATCGGGCGCGACAGGTTTCACAGAGCGCGTCGCGATGCGCCAGCCCGAACTGCCGAATCGCCTCCCGATAGGCAGGGCGACATACGGGGCAGCCAATCGTGTTGAGGCGCAGCTCCAGCTTCTCCAGTGGGATACCCAGCCCCGAAAAGAAGTGCAGAATCATCGAGAGCAGTTCGGCGTCGGCGATGGGTTCCGCCGTTCCGATAATCTCGGCTCCGAACTGGTGCGCCTGACGGTAGCGCCCTTTCTGGGGGCGCTCGTAGCGAAAGATGGGCGTGATATAGTAGAGTTTCTGCACTCCGCCTTGCGCGTGCAGGCTATGCTCCAGATAGGCGCGCACTACGGGCGCCGTGCCTTCGGGTTTCAGGGTCAGGGAGCGCCCCCCGCGGTCTTCAAAAGTATACATCTCTTTGGACACAATATCGGTCGCCTCGCCAACGCTTCGTGTGAAGAGTTCCGTCTCTTCAAAAATGGGGGTGCGAATCTCCCGATAGCCGTACAGATGGCACAGGTCGCGCCAGCGCGCCTCCACATACTGCCACAGGTGGCTGGTGTCGGGCAAAATGTCCTGCGTGCCGCGCGGAGCCGAATAGCGTGCGCCCATCTCTCACTCCTGATTCACTTTCGGCTGAATCTTCTTCCCCAGATAGCTCTGGATTTTAGGGTTATTGTTCAGCAGGTTGACCAGTCCGCCCATGCCCGGCGCCACATGAATTTCGTTCTCGAAGACCACTATAAAAGTGGGCGTGGAGTTGACCCCCAGCCTGGAGCCTTCCTCAAAGTCGCGGTAGATTTTTTTGAAATGGATGTCCTGATTGTCCATCGCGGCGCGCACCTTTTTCGCGTCCAGCCCCAGCTGCCTGGCGAGGCGCTCGATGGCATTAGGGGATAGCCCCTCCTGAGTCTCGAACAGAGCGCGGTACATCTCCCAGAATTTGCCCTGGGCGCCTGCTTCTTCGGCGGCAGAGGCAGCCACCCATGCCATCGGGTGGATGTTAATCAGCGGGTAATGGCGAAAGACAAAAAGCGCCTTGTCGCCCAGTTCGGGCAATACCTGCTCTTCCAGCAGCTCGAACGCCTGTCGGCATGCGGGGCACTGGAAGTCAGAAAACTCCACAATCACCAGTTTCGCGTTTGGGTTGCCCTTGCGCCAGCCCTGTCCGTCCAGATAAAGCAGCTTGAGCCGCGCCTCATCGTAGGGAACCTGGGTGGGTTTCGTCGCGCGTTGCCACTGCCAGTAGCCGTAGCCGAAGCCAATCACCATCATCAGCATCGAGACCATCAGCGCCCGCACCAGTTCACGCCCTGTCATGCTGGCAGGTTCCGGCGCACTGCGCAACCCAATCAGGGCGAAGACCCACACCAGCAGATTAGACACCGCCGCCCCCAGACACCACCAGCACGGCGCCCCCTTCGCATACAGGTTCAGCACAAAGAGTTGCACATAGGTCAGGTAGGCGAACGCCAGCACCCCCAGCGTGCTTAAGCCCGCAATCAGTTTACCGTAAAGCCGCCACTGCTCCGGTTGTTGCAGGCGCGAGAGCGCCAGCGTGAGCAAGATTCCGAAGTAGCCGAACCCCCACATCGCCGTTGGGAACCCAAGAAACCGCGCATAGGGGGAACGCGCCACCTCGTCGCAGCCGCCCCCCGTGCAGGGAAGTGCATACCCTGCCGAGTGTGAAACCCATAACAAGCCCGAAATAATCAGTCCGAGTGTTGAGAAGAGAATAATCAGGCGGTTCACCATGTGTGCGCCCATAATGGCTCATCCTCCGGGCTATAAGTGTACCCTATCCTGCCGATTCGGCTTGCGTGCGATAGTAGGCGCAGAGGTCGGTCAGCGGGCAGGCTTCACAGCGCGGGCGCGGCGCTTTGCACACCGCACGCCCGTGCCGTATCAGCGCCACATGGAACCGGTAGACCAGCGGTTCGGGCACAATTTGCTCCAGGGCGTCGTGGGCTTTCGCCTCGCCCAGCGACTTTGGAATCAGCCCCAATCGCCACGACACACGGAACACATGGGTATCCACCGGGATCACGGGACGCCCCAGCGCAAAGCACAGCACAATCGCGGCGCACTTGGGACCGATTCCGGGCAGACTCAGCAGAAACCGACGCGCCTCGTGAGTGGGCAGCTCCGCCAGCCAGTTAAGGTCATAGGCGCCACGCGCTTCATAAATGGCTTTCAACACTGCCTGAATGCGCCGCGCTTTCTGGTTCGCCAGCCCGCCCGACCGGATGGCGTCCGCAACCTTTTCCGTGGGCGCCTCCACGACCGCCTGCCAGGTGGGGAAGGCTTTTCGCAACGATTCGTAGGCTCGAAACGAGTTGGCGTCAGAAGTGTGTTGCGAGAGAATGCAGTGAATCAGCTCTTCCAGCGGCTCGGCGCGGGGTTTCCATTCGGCGACACCATAGAGGGGTTCCAGACGCGCAAGAATTTCGCCCACCAGTTCTGCCTTCATCGGGGAGAGATTCTACCTCGCGGGCGCGGGAAGTGTGCCGCTCCCCGCGCCCGTTGGAGGTGGGTGTTGGCTGTGGAGTGAGACGGCTAACTGGTTCGGGACTCAAGCCGGTTCAGCCATGCGATGATGCCTGCGAAAAGCGCCGCCATCACGAGAGCCGCTGCCAGATACGGCACGCCCAGCACCTCGTGGAGCGTCACCTTGCCCAGGTCCATCGGCTTCATCAGAACAGGTTCAATCGCAGGGTAGACCAGAATGAACACCAGTGCGCCGGTGAGTCCCCCCAGCACGGTGAGCAGTCCATCGCGCACGCCGCCGCCCAGCCCAACCAGCGCGGTGCCGGGGCAGTATCCGGCAATAGACATCCCCACGCCGAAGATGAGACCGCCCAGCACGACGCCCCACACATAGAGCGGCTTCACCTTCAGGTGGGCATACTCCGGGAAGAAGGTCGCCAGCACTGCGGCGCCCACCATCCCGACGGTGATGGCGGTCAGCATCACCTTGAGCATCGTGAAGTCTTTAAACGCCAGCCCGCGCATCACAATCCCGCAGCGGCTGAACCCCGCGCGATGAAGCGCGAAGCCAAACAGAACCCCTGTAAGAAGCCCCAGAATCTGTTTTGTTTCCATCGCTTATCCCTCCTGTGCCGATTGGTTACGAAGCATCAGCATCGCGACCAGCACGCCTGCCGCAAACGCCGCCATGCCGAACACAAACCCGCTCAGTGCCAGCTGGGCGATTCCGCTGAGCATATGCCCGCTGGTACACCCACCTGCCAGTCGCGCTCCGAACAGGATCAGGAAGCCGCCCACGAACGCCATCAACCCGCGCGTCCATGCAGAGCGGAAGGGCACGGGGTCTACAGCGCAAGTGGCGCCTTCTCCTGTGGAGCGCCCATTCAGCATTCGGGAGAGCAACGCGCCCAGCGCCATCCCGAAGACCAGCATCACCTCCCAGCCAAGTTCGGTGCCTATCTTCTGCAGATAAGGCTGCGAATTGGCAAAGCCCGGCACAATCTTATCCACCAGCCAGCCCACGAACTGAGGATACGCGGTAGAAACCCCCAGCGGCTGCACGGTGGCGATGGCGAAAATCTGGGTCAGCCCAATCATGCCGCCCCATATCAGCCAGGGCGGCAGGGTCCCTTTACGCACGCGCGTTTCAACCGCCTCATGAGAAACCCGATTCGCAATCATTGTTGTCGATGCCTCCTGCTATGGTTTGTCCAGGAGTATAAGAGGCGCGGCAGGTGCGAAAGGATTCATCTGGACTAACGAAAAAGCCGCCCGTAGCCTTTCGAACTCCGGGCGGCTTGGTGCAGTCCCGACCTACTGTCGAAATTCACTGCGTGGGGTAGACATACTCTATAGTGAACAGGGTTCCTTCGGGTGGCACCGTCGTCTCCCATCGCATAATGGAGAGCAGGCGCGGGGGTGTGGCACGCAACAGGGTGCGCACCGCCGCATTCTCAGGAACTCTGAGCAGCTCGCCGTACACCTCGTAGTGAATCACCAGCTTGACGGGGTTTGGATGCCGATTCGTCAAGCGCACCTGCACTTTCCTCATCTCGAGGCGGCTGTCGTCGTACCATCGCTGCGTACCCGCCAGCTGAAGCCGCTGGCGGATTTCCCCCTGATCCCATACTCTGTCTTCGGCTTCAAAGTAGTAGAGCTGGTCGTCGGGTTGCAGGCGTACTTCCACCGAGCCGCCTGCAGGTGTGAAGGGCAAGGTGTCCTGTCCCTGAACCGCCATCTCGCGTCGTATCAGCACAGCCCCTGAGGGGAGCGGGAACTTCGCAGGGTTCACAATCCGCAGGGCTTTCCAGATGGAGCCTGCTATCTCAGTGGCTGTGTAGAACTGGCGCAGCTGGGAGCTGGTTTCGATACGCGGGTTGCGCTCCCACTCCCAGCGCAGCGATTCGGGCACCTTTGCAGCGCGCGTCCAGAGGTAGACCGTCTCGTAGGGTACGGTGAGCGTTTCCAGCGTGAACGAGGCGCTCTGCCCACGACTCATGCTTCGGATACGCGGCAACGGAAACAGATGCACCACGCCCACGCCCTCTTCCAGAATCGGAAACACCCAGGTCGGGCGGTTCTGGGGCTGGACGAGGTTCAACCCCATGCCGGGGGGCGAGGAAGCAGGCGCGGCGCTCGGAACTGTGCTTGGGGAACCGCCAAATCCCCCGAAGTCCCCAAACGGGTACCCGAAATAGTCAGGGTAGTAGCGCTGGCGCTCGTCGCCGAACCATGTCAGAATCTGCCAGTAGTCGGCGTTCAGGTTCAAGGGGTCGTCCATCTGGCGGAGCAAGAAATGAGGCGTGCCCACCGCCAGAAAGAGTTCGGCGTCGTTCAGGTCTTCCAGCTGGTTCACCACCGCGCCGCGCAGGGTCAGAGTCGCCTCACCCTGCCTGGGGGTATCGAGGAGCATCTCATAGCTGGGAACCCAGCCGATGCCCTGCTCAATACACGCAATCCCGACAGTGATTTTCTGTCCTTTGCGAACCCCGTCCAGTACCATTTCAAGGGTTGTGTCGGGCAGCCTCACTTCGCGTGTGCGTTTATAGTCGCCCAGAAAGCGTACCCGCGCCACCTGCGAGGGGTGAAACGGCACGATTCCGTCGGGCGACTCCACAGCGAACTGAGCTGCCTCTGCCAGCGCGGAGGTTTCGTCTTCAAGGGTTCGGGGCGCGTAGTAACCACGCGAGAAACCGCGTCGGCTCAGGGAACGCACAAACGCAGGGTCTAAAATCGGCTTCATCACCATCAGCTTGCCACGGTACATGCGCTCTTCCGTAGGAACGAGCATCTGCGTATAATATCGCGGATTGGGGTCTCGAATCGCGTTCAGCGTAATCTCCACCTCCGCGCCGTCGTTGAGCAGCAGCAATTCCGCAAGGCTCTTCACGGTCTGGGTCTCTCTGCGTTCCACGGCGTGGATGGAAATCACGCGCACTTTCGGGTCGGTCGTGTAGCCCCATACAGCGCCGAAAATCGGCTTCACGGTATTTTTCAGCACCACGCGGTCGCCTTCGGCGGTGAAGGTGGCTTCGCGGAAGGTCAGGGCGTAGCCAGAGCGAAACACCACCACACGGCGGATGGGCGCTTCCACCTCACGGACTGAGGGTTCGCCATATCCCACAGCGACGCTCAACACCGCCAGAGCGCCGCACAGCCATCGGGTATGCATAAAGCGGCACCTCCTGAAAATCTGACGCCCATTTTGGCGGCGCGTTTCGCAAGAGCTGGCAGGATTCGGGCGGACAGAAGCGTACCTGCTTATCAGGAGGTAAGCGATGTCAAAGCAGTTTGAGAAGTGGGTGAGCAGTTTTCTGGCATGTCTGCTGGTGGGCGGGGCTTTCGCCCAGTTCCCGAATCTGCCGCCTCAGGACGACCTGGAGCCTCTGCCTTTTCCTGACCAGCCCGCCGAGTTCGTGCCCGGCGAGCTGGTCGTCGGGCTGGACCCTGTAGAGCCGAAGGCGTTGCCGTTGCAAGCCATCGCTTTCGTGGGCACAGTAGTTGAGACCATCCCCCAGATAGGGGTTTATCGGGTGGTGCTGGCGCCGCACATTTCGATGGACGACGCTAAGGCGTTCCTTGAGGCGATCCCGGGCGTGGATTATGTAGAGCCGAACTACATTTATCGGGCTTTTGCCACCCCGAACGACCCTGGCTATGGGCAGCAGTACGGTCTGCAACGCATTCAGGCGAATCTGGCGTGGGACCTCTGGCAGCCACAGGCTGTGCGTTATATTGCCATCATCGACACGGGGATTGATTATAACCATTCTGACCTGACAAATAAGTTCCGCAGGCATTCCAACGGGCAGATTTATGGCTACAACACGCTGAACAACACCACCAACGCGAACGACGACAACGGGCATGGCACGCACTGCGCAGGGATCGCGGCGGCGGAGATTAACAACGGGATTGGTGTGGCGGGTGTTGCCGCATGGAACCCTGCTGTTTCGGGCTACAACGCCTATGTGCAGCTGATGCCTGTTAAGGTGCTGGATGCGAACGGCTCTGGCTCATTGACTGCCGTCGCGAATGGGATTACATGGGCAGCCGATAATGGGGCGCATGTGCTGAGCTTGAGTTTAGGCGGCGCGAGCGGCTCCACCGCGCTCTCGAACGCTGTGACCTATGCGTGGAACCGGGGCTGCCTGATTGTCGCCGCGGCAGGGAATGGTGGCAGTTCCTCGCCCCAGTATCCTGCCTACTACACGAATGTGATTGCGGTCGCTGCCACCGACTCCAGCGATCGGTTGACCTCGTTCTCCCAGTACGGTTCGTGGGTGGATATTGCGGCGCCGGGCGCTTCGATTTACTCCACTTATCGGGGCAACAGCTATGCGACGCTTTCGGGTACTTCGATGGCGTGTCCGCATGTGTCGGGCGCGGCGGCGCTCGTGTGGTCGCACGCGCCAAACCTGACAAACCACCAACTGCGTGCCATTCTGGAGCAGAATGTAGACCCCTATCAGCCCTACAGCGGGCGCACCATTGCTTCGGGCGCAGGACGCCTGAATGTGTATCGTGCCCTGCAGGCGGCAGGGGGCGGCGGTGGCACGACGCCCTCGCTCAGCAATCTCACGCTGAACCCCAGCACGGTTGTGGGAGGCAACAGTAGCACAGGAACCGTGACCCTGACCGCCGCCGCGCCCTCGGGTGGCTTCACGGTGCAGTTGAGCAGCAGCAATCCGTCGGTAGCCAGCGTGCCGGGTTCCATCACCGTGCCTGCGGGGCAGTCCTCTGCGAGCTTCACCATCGCCACCCAGCAGGTCTCCAGCACGACGCAGGTCACCATCACTGCCAGCGCAGGCAGCGTCTCCCGACAGGCGACGCTCACGGTCAACCCGCCATCTGGCTCCGTCTCGCTGGAGTCGCTCACAATTAGTCCGACCTCCGTGTGGGGCGGTAGCAGCGCCACGGGTACTGTAACGCTCAGTGCCCCCGCGCCTGCGGGCGGTGTGGTGGTGCAACTGCGCAGCAGCAACTCTGGCGCGGCGTCCGTGCCGAGCAGTATTACCATCCCCGCGGGGCAACGCAGTGCGAGTTTCACCATCCGCACGACCGCCTGCTGGTACTGCTTCGTTCGCACGGTGACGATTACAGCGACCTATAACGGCGTGTCGCGTTCTGCTTCGTTGACCATCTGGTTCTGAGACAAGCCAGCAACCCCCTGAGGCAGCCCAAACCTCAGGGGGTAAACAAAACGATGATCCGTCGTGTGGCTCTGGAAACAGCGGTGATGACCCACGGCTTGCCCGCCCCCTACAACGAGCAGGCGGGCGTGCAGATGTGCGACGCCGTGCGACAGGCAGGGGGCGTGCCCGTCGTGATTGGCATCATTGAGGGTGAGCCGATTGTGGGGCTTACAGAGGAGCAAATGCGCCACTTAGCACGCCACCCCGCGCCCCAGAAGGTGGCGCTCCATAATCTGGCGCTGGTGTGTGCGCAGAGGCAATCGGGGGGCACGACGGTTTCCGCCACACTCTGGCTGGCGCGTCGGGCAGGCATCAGCGTGATGGCAACTGGGGGGATTGGAGGCGTGCATCGCGGCGACGCCCACGACATCAGTGCCGACTTGCCCGCGCTTGCCCGACTGCCGATGCTGGTGGTATGTAGCGGCGCGAAGGTGATTTTAGACCTGCCCGCCACGCGCGAATGGCTGGAAACATGGGGCATTCCAGTGGTGGGCTATCAGACCGACGAACTGCCGGGCTTCTACACCGCCCACACAGGTCTGCGCGTGGACGCGGTTGCCAACACTGTGGAGCAAATTGGCGCTTTCTGGCATGCCCATCAGCACATGGGCACAGGCACGGCGATGCTGGTCGTTCAGCCTCCGCCTGCAGAGCATGCGATGCCCGCAAAAGAGGTGGAGGCGATGATTGCGCAGGCGTGTGCGGAGGCGGAAGCGCAGGGCATCCAGGGCGCGGCAACAACCCCGTATCTGCTCCGCAGGCTGGCGGAGCTCAGCGAGGGACGCACGGTGCCCCTCAACCTCGCCCTGCTAAAGGCGAACGCTCATCTGGCAGGCGCGATTGCCACCGTGCTGGAAGATTAACTCTGACCCCGTAGCGCACGCAAAACCGCCAGCACCTCCTGCGCGTGCCCCGCAGGTGAAACTTTCGGAAACACATGATGCACCACCCCAGACGGGTCAATTAGGAAGGTGATACGCGCCACGCCCCAGTAGGTTTTGCCATACATCGATTTCTGCTGCCACGCCCCATAGGCTTCGCTCACCTGATGGGACTCATCTGCCAGCAGGGGGAAGGGTAGCCCATATTTCTCAGCGAACTTCTGATGAGAGCGCACGCTGTCCGCGCTAACGCCCAGCACCACGATGCCCTCGCGCTCAAACTCGGCAAAGTTATCGCGAAAGGCGCACGCCTCCTGCGTACAACCCGGTGTCATATCTTTGGGATAAAAATACAGTACCACCCAGCGCCCGCGAAAGTCCGAGAGGCGTACTGGCTTGCCATGCTGGTCGGGCAGTTCAAAATCAGGCGCAGGCTTCCCCACGAGGCTTTCCATATCTCCAGTATACCTACTTCTCCAGCACGGCTTCTACCCACAGGTGTTGCTGCTCGTCCATCGAAACGGTAATCTGCCCCAGACGCCACAGCTCCAGCACTGCCAGAAACGAGACCAGCACCTCGTAAATATCGGTTGCCTCCTGTTCCAGCAGGGCTTCAAGGCGCACGGGTTGCGCCGACTGTTTCAACTGTTCGCGGAGCGCCACCATGCGGGCGTGGATGGAGAAATAGCGCCGTTCGGGGATAGCGGTCGGCGCCGGGGACGCACGCTGAAGCACCCGACGAAGCGCCAGCCAGAGGGCATCGGGCAACTCGGCGTTCGTGGGCAGGGGCGCTTCGATAGAGTCGGGGTCTACGGAATAGCCGCGGAAGAAGATTTGCAGTCGCTTTTCCTCACAGGCGCGTAAAAACTCCACGCGTGGCAGGTACTCGTCAGGCAGGCGCATCGGTTCCAGCCACGCCGCTTCGGGTTCCGCTTCCGGCTCCGGTTCGGGCATCAACAGGCGCTCCGCCTTGCGCTCGGTCAGGTGCGCCAGAATCGCCAGCGAGTCGGAGGCTTCGTCTAAATCGCCCACAGAGCGCCAGTAGTCATAGCACGCGCGGGCAATCGGCGCTAAATCCACCTCCAGCAGGTCTACCTTATGCTTGCGCAAGAGATGCACCAGCCAGCCCAGCGAACCATAGCCCAGCGGTAACTGAACGGGCACGCGCGGTGGCGCCCACTCCGGACTGCCGATATGGAACCGTCGCATAAGCGCAATTCTACCTGTTTCCAGATTCCGGTGAAGTTTGCCGAGAATTTGTGGAACACTCCCTCTGGAGGCAAGCGTATGGAAGCGCGGCGGCGGTACCTGAGCAACGAGAGCTGGGCAATCATTCTCATCTGTGTTGCCGACCTGTTGATTACGCTGGTGCTGATCGACAAGGGGCTGGCAGAAGAGGGCAACCCCCTGATGCGGTTCTATCTGGGGCATGGGGTCTGGGCGTTCGTGCTGGCGAAAAGCATTATGGTGGCGGCGCCCGTTGTCATTATCGAGTGGGGACTGCGCCATCGCCCGCGCACTGTCGCAACCCTGGCACGAGCGGGTATCGCAGGCTATCTGGGCATTTACGCCCTGATGTTCCTCACAATTAATGTGCCCGCGATGCGCACCGCGCAGGAGCCAGACTGGGCGGAGTTCCCGCCCATCGACAGGGAGCTGTTGCGGCTGGAACGCGAGGGCTATCTCCCGGGACCTGAGATGCCTGAAGATGTACGGGCACCAAAAGCGCCGCATGCGCCCAGTCGGTAATCAATCGCTCTCGTTTTGCAGGCGCATCAGGTAAGTTTCCAGTAAAATCGCGGCGGCGACGGCATCCACCACCTGCTTGCGCTTCTCGCGACGCACCTCCATCGTTAGCAGGCGTCGTTCCGCCTCCTGCGTGCTGAACCGCTCGTCCACAATTTCGATGGGCACACGCAGTCGCGTGCGGAGGGCATCAATGAACCGTTCCACCTGTTCTGCACGCTCGCTTTTTGCGCCCCACAGGTGTATCGGCATCCCCACCACCACGCGCTCCGCGCCCGATTCGCGAAGCCACGCCACAACCCTTTCAATATCGTTCGGCAACACTGTTGCGGGCAACGCCACGCCCACCTCGGTCTGGGCGACCGCCACGCCAATCCGCTTCTCGCCGTAGTCCAGCGCCACGACCTTCATGCGTTTTCCCAGTTCAGCACCACCTTACCCGCCGTGCCGGAGGCGGTCAGCTCGAACGCCTGCTCGTACTCGTGCCATGCCAGCTCGTGCGTGATGGCGGGGCGCACATCCAGCCGTCCCGACACCAGGAGGCTCTGCATCGTCTCCCATGTTTGATAGAGTCGCCTGCCCAGAATGGCGTGAATCTCCACCGATTTGAAAATCAGTGCGTTCAGGTCTACGGGCACAGGCTCGGCGAACAGCCCCAGCAGGCTAATGCGCCCGCCCGGACGAATCGCTTCGGTCAGCAGGGCGATTGCCGACGGGTGTCCCGACATCTCCAGCCCGACATCCACGCCTGCGCCGTCGGTGGCTTTGCGGATGGCAGTTAGCACATCGTCGCGCGTGGGGTCAAACACGGCGTCGGCGCCCATGCGCATCGCCAGCTCGCGCCGATAGGGGCGCACTTCGGTGGCGAAAACCTGGCGCGCCCCACACGCCCGCGCCACCGCGATACTGAACAGCCCAATCGCCCCACAGCCCGTAATCAGCACCGACCTGCCTGCAATCTCGCCCGAAAGCACGGTATGCACCGCGTTCCCCAGCGGGTCCTGCACCGTCGCCACTTCGGGGGGGATTCGGGGGTCGGTCTTCTGGGCGTTTGCGGCAGGGATGGCAATCAGCGGCGCGAAGCACCCATCGGTATCCACACCCAGAATCCGCGTGTTCAGGCAGACATGCGCCTGCCCCTCGCGACACGGTTTACAGCGCCCACATACGATGTGGCTCTCGCCTGCCACAAAATCGCCCACCTGCAAGCCTTCCACACCGTCGCCGACCGCCACCACATGCCCGCAAAACTCATGCCCGATAATCAGCGGCGGCTTCAAGCGCGACTGCGCCCATGAATCCCAGCGATAGATGTGCAGGTCGGTCCCACACAGGGAGGTTCGGCTCACTTTAATCAGCACCTCGCCGTAGCGAGGGGTTGGCTCTGGCACCTCACACAGTTCCAGCCCGACGGCGGGCTGCGTTTTGCAGATGGCTTTCATCCCTGCCTAAGTATACCCCCTGTCAGCGGGTACAATTTCAAACACCTTATGGACTACGATGTGATTGTTGTGGGGACGGGACACGCCGGATGTGAGGCAGCCTTAGCCGCCGCGCGCATGGGCTGTCGCACGCTTGCCGTCACGCTGAATCTCGCGCGAACCGCCCATATGCCCTGCAACTGCAGTATCGGCGGACCCGCGAAAGGGCATCTCGTGCGCGAAATTGACGCGCTCGGCGGGCAAATGGGCATCAACACCGACCTCACACTCACCCACATTCGCTTTGTGGGCACAGGCAAGGGACCTGCCGTGCGCACCCTCCGCGCCCATGCCGATAAAGACCTCTATCCCGCCCAGATGCTCGCTACTTTGCAGGCGCAACCGAACCTCACTCTGCTGGAGGGAAGCGTTGAGTCGCTGCTGGTGCGCGACGATACCTGCTACGGCGTGCGCCTTGCCGATGGCGCCGAGATTACGGCTCGCGCTGTGGTGTTGACCACGGGCACCTTCCTGAACGGGCTGTGCCATATCGGCGAGCGCAAAATTCAATCTGCCCGCTTCGGCGACCCGCCCGCCACAGGCTTGACCGAATGTTTGCGTCAGCTGGGGTTCCGTATCGGGCGGTTCAAGACGGGCACCACACCCCGCATCGACAAAAAGAGCGTGGATTTCAGCCAGTGGCAGGAGGTGCCTTCCGAGCCGTGCCCGCCCTTCTCGTATATGCATGACAGCCTCAATCCGCCGCGCCCCCTGCTGCCCTGCTGGCAGACCTACACCAACGAGCGTACGCACGCCATCATCCGGGAGAACCTGCACCGCTCCGCGATGTATGGGGGGCATATCGTGGGCGTGGGACCCCGATTCTGCCCCAGTATAGAAGATAAAATCGTGCGCTTCCCCGACAAGGACCGCCACCCCGTCTATCTGGAGCAGGAATACTGGGATAAGGACGACCTCTATGTGCAGGGCATGTCCACCAGCCTGCCCGAAGAGGTGCAGCTGGCATTCCTGCGCACGCTACCGGGGCTGGAAGAGGTGGTGATGATTCGCCCCGGCTACGCGGTGGAATATGATATGGTCTTCCCTGACCAGCTATACCCGACTCTGATGACCAAGCAGGTGCGCGGGCTGTTTCTGGCAGGGCAGGTGAACGGCACTTCGGGCTATGAAGAGGCGGCGGCGCAGGGGCTGGTGGCGGGCATTAATGCCGCGCTCTATGTGCAGAACCGCGAGCCGATGGTGCTGGATCGCGCGAGCAGCTATATCGGCGTGCTGATTGACGATCTGGTCACCAAAGGCGTGGAAGACCCCTATCGGATGCTCACAGGGCGCGCCGAGCATCGCCTGCACCTGCGCCACGATAATGCCGACGAGCGTCTCACCCCGATTGGGCGACAGGTGGGGCTGGTGGACGACGCCCGCTGGAAGCGCTACTGCGAACGACAGGAGCGCATTCAGGCGGAGCTGGAACGCCTTGAGCAACTGGAAATCAGCGGACGCCACAACCCGCAACTGCTTGCACTGGGTGGCACACCCGTGAACGCCCGAATCAGCGCCCGCGAGTACCTCCGCCGCCCCGAAGCCACTTACGCAATGATTAATGCGCTCTTCCCTGCCCAGAACCCGCTCCCGGCGGAGCTGGCGGAGCAGGTGGAGATTATCGTCAAGTATGAAGTTTATCTGCGCAAACAGCAGCAACAGATTCAGCAGATGCGCCGCATGGAACACTGGGTCATCCCAGACGATCTGGATTACGAGCAGCTGCCCGCGATTTCCCGTGAATCGCGTGAGAAGCTCTCGCGTGTGCGCCCGCGCACATTGGGTCAGGCGTCGCGTATCCCCGGCGTGCGCCCCGCCGACATTGCCTGCCTGATGATTTACCTCAAGTCGCGGAGTGGGAAGTAGTTCAACTGGAACGAACCCAGCCCTGCGCGCGGCGCAGGCGTTTCAAGACGCGCTCCTTGCCCAGTACCGCCATCATCTCAAACAGGCTCGGTCCCGTCGTGCGCCCGCTGAGCGCCACCCGAACGGGGTGAATCACCTCGCCGCCCTTGACGCCCAGCCATGCAATCACTTCGCGCGTAACGCGCTCCACCGACTCGGCGTCAAACGATTCCAGCGCCTCGTAGCGGCGAATCAGTTCCTCCAGCATCTGGGGGATGTGGGGCTGGGTGTACCACTTGCGCACCGCCGCCTCGTCAATTGGATAATCGTCGCGGAAGAAGAAATCGGTCAGCGACACCACATCTTTGAGGACCTTCATCTTCTCCTGCTCCAGAGGAATTACCCGCTCGGCGTAGGCGCGAGTCGGCTCATCCAGCTCCTTCGGGAGCAAGCCCGCCTCCTGCAGATAGGGCAGGCAGTACTCCACCAGCTGCTCTTTAGAAAGCCGTCGGATATAAACCCCATTCATCCAGAGCAACTTATCGTGGTGGAACACGAAGGGGTTATCCGACACGCGCTCCAGCGAGAAGAGTTCAATAATCTCCTCACGGCTCAGGATTTCGCGGTCGTCGCCGGGGTTCCAGCCACAGAGCGCGAGGAAGTTGAACATCGCGTCGGGCAGGTAGCCCTCCTTGATGAACTCCACGAACTGCACATGCCCGTGCCGCTTGGAGAGTTTCTGGCGGTCGGGTCCGAGCAGCAGGGGCAGGTGAGCGAACTTTGGCGGTTCCCACCCCAGCGCCTTGTAAAGGTTCAGATGGCGCGGCATGCTGGAAATCCACTCGTCGCCCCGAATCACATGGGTAATCTCCATCAGGTGGTCGTCCACAATATTCGCCAGATGATAAGTCGGGTAGCCGTCCGACTTGAGCATCACGAAATCGTCCGTGAGCGCATTGCGGAACTCGGTGTAGCCGTGAATCAGGTCTTCGTAGCCGATAGTTCCCTCCAGCGGCATCGCGAACCGGATGACATAGGGCAACCCCGCGGCTTCGCGGGCGCGCACTTCCTCAGGGGTCAGTCGGCGGCATCGGCGGTCATACATGGTCGTCGCGGCGCCCATCGCTTTTTGAGCCTCGCGCATGCGCTCCAGGTCTTCGGGCGTGCAGAAGCACTTATAGGCTTTGCCCTCTTCCACCAGACGGTGCGCTATCTCCTGATAGATTGCGAGCCGCTGGGATTGATGGTACGGTCCATAGGGTCCGCCGACATCGGGACCCTCGTCCCACTCGATGCCCAGCCAGCGGAGCGACCACTTGATGTCGTCTTCCGAGCCGGGCACATAGCGGTTGCGGTCGGTGTCTTCAATCCGCAGGATGAATTTGCCCCCGTGATGGCGGGCAAACACATAGTTGAAAAGAGCCGTGCGGATATTCCCCACATGGGGGGAACCCGTCGGACTGGGCGCGTAGCGTACTCGTACCATGTTCGAGATTGTACCCGACGGGTCAAGGGCGCCCTTCAACTGCTACCTGAGCCTTCCAGTGTGGTGAGAATAGCAACAATTTGGTCTTTCAAAGTAGGCACATCGGGAAGCGAGTCATTCTTCTTCATACAGGATCACCTGATCACGCTCTACCTGCTCGCGGATGTAGGGGCTAAGAGCTGCCTCACTAACGAGATCTACCTTGCGCTGAAGCTGGCGCTCTATCTGATTCCACAGCCCGAACCAGTTCAACCCCAGAAGAGGTCGCTCGGACGGCGGTTTTAGCGAAATCAGAATATCAATGTCGCTCTCTGGCGTCATTTCACCGCGGGCATAAGAGCCGAACACGGCGATGCGCCGCGCGTAGGGCTTCAGCAAAGGAACGATAACTTTGCGTAGCGCTTCGAACCGTTCCCCTTGTCCGCGTTCCTGTTCCGTTCTCATCGCCACCTCGCCCCTGAGCTGACATACTGCTGTGTGGATCGTCCAAGAGATTATACCTGTAAGGCAGAAATTTGCCATGCGTGAATCAAACCACTATCCCCATCGGGTATAGTTCATGCCCGCAACCACTTCAACCCATAACGAGGGAGCCAAACGCATGGAAGCCATTATCGCCCTGATTACGCTCAGTGCGCTGGAGATTGTGCTGGGGATTGACAACATCATCTTCATCTCCATCCTTTCGGACAAGTTGCCCGAACATCAGCGGGCGCGGGCACGCTTCGTAGGGTTAGGTCTGGCGTTGATAATGCGCATTCTGCTTCTGCTCTCCATCACATGGGTGCTGGGACTGCAGAAGCCACTGTTTGAGCTATTCGGCAACGAGTTTTCGGGCAGAGACCTGATTCTGATTCTGGGCGGGCTGTTTCTGATGGGCAAGGCGACCTACGAGATTCATCACAAGGTGGAGATGGCAGACCAGCCTCATCCCATCCCAAAACGAATCAGCTTTGGGTGGGCAGTCGTGCAGATTGTGCTGATTGACCTTGTGTTTTCGGTGGACTCGGTGCTGACGGCGATTGGCATGGTGCGCGAGCTGTGGGTGATGGTTACGGCAGTGATTGTTTCCATTGGGTTCATGCTGGCGTTCGCGGGTTCGGTAAGCAAACTCATCGACGCGCATCCCTCGCTGAAAGTGCTGGCGCTGGCGTTTCTGGTGCTGATTGGGTTCAACCTGCTGGGTGAGGGCTTCGGCTACCATATTCCCAAGGGCTACACTTATTTCGCGATGGCGTTCTCGGTGGCGGTGGAGGTCATCAACATTCGGATTGGGGCACGCAAAAAGGCGTAGGGCGTCTAAAAAGGTACAATCATATGGCGAGGGGCTGGGGAGATGATACCGATGCAGGAGCCGACGATGCAGACGCCCGAAGCAGAGCGCATGCCGAAAGAACGCATCGAAGCGCTGATGCGCGAGGCGGTGCATCTGTACGAGCAGAACCGCCTTGACGAGGCGCTGCTGGCGTGCGAGGGGATTCTGGCGTTAGACCCGCGCCATGTGCATGCGCTCTCGCTGAAAGGGCTGATTCACGAGCGCAGGGGACAGATTGCGGATGCGATTCATGCGTATGAACGCGTGCTGGAGATAGACCCCCTGAGCGTCTCCGAGCGCGCGCGGCTGGAAGCGTTGCGTGCGGGTGGGCAGCGCAAGCGCGTTGCGGCTCGTCCGCTCTGGCTGGAAGCGATGCCCGCCGTACTGGCGTTTCTGGGCGCAGGGCTGGTGCTGATGCTCGGCTTTGTGTGGCTCATTCGCGCGACGACTCCGCCCCCGGCACCCCAGCCTGCGAGTTCCCCTGCCACGACCTTCGCGCCCGCGCCTGCCTCGTCCGCCCCGGTGCAGAACCCCAGTCCGATACCGCCGCCCACCACTTCGCGTCCAGAGCCAGCGGAAGGCGCGGTGCCCCCTGTGCTGGTAGACCCCAGCAAAGTGGCGCTGGCGCCGAGCAATCCGCCCGCACCCCCTCTCACAGGCGCCCTGCCGAACCTGCCCGCGCCCCAGAACAAAGCCGAAAAAGAGTCGCAGCCCGAATCTTCCAGAACCTCCGAATCGCCGAAACCCCAGAGCGAAGTGATGCCCGATGTGAAGGTGGAGGAGCGCGACCCCGGCGTGTACGAGATTCAGGTTCACCGTGTGGGTTCGGGCGAGGCTAACTCTTCGCGCGAAGACCCCCTTGCTGCCGCACGCCGTTACCAGATGGCGGGCAACTATCGCGAAGCCATCGCGGCGTACCAGCGCGCCCTGCCGAACGCACCCTCGCCCGGCTATGTGCATCAGCAGATTGCGACCTGCTACCTGCGCCTGAACGAGAAAGCGAACGCCCGCACCCACTTCCAGCAAGCCATTCGCGAGTATGAGCGCCAGATCAGCGCAGGGCGCGATGTGGAAAGCGCACGGCAGGGCATCGCCGCCTGCCAGGACGGGCTGAAACTATGCGAGGAGTAAGTGCGCTTCTGCTGGGCTTTCTCCTTTGCGGGCAGAGTCTGAGCGCCCAGCAGGCGCCCCTGATGCTGGTCTATCAAGAGCGGGTGCCCGCCTCTAACCCGGAGGAAGACCCCAACCTGCCCATTCAGGCGCCGCTCACCGCGTTTTTGAACGAGATTCGCAAGGTGCGTGTGGAGTGGTATCAGCCCGGTCATCCCGCGGTGCAGCAGGTCTTGCAGGCGCGCGGACTTGCCCCCAGCCGCGCCGAACAGCCTGATACCAGCCTGCTGATGCAGGTCGCGCGGGCGATGGGAGCGACTTACATGCTCACCGTGCGTTGCACGAACGGCAAGAAAGGGCAGATTCAGTACGCCTGTACGCTGTGGCAGCTCGGGCGGCGCACGCCCCTCTGGCAAAGCGAAGGCATCCAGCAGTTCACCGACGAAACCTATCAGAACGCGCTGATGAGTCTTTTGCGCACGCTGGCGATGCGCATGAATCAGGAAGCGTTTGCCGATTTGCCCACGCTTCCTGAAAAGCCCCAGCCGCCGCCCACCCCCCAAAGTCAGCCGCCGTCCCTTCCTGCCGACACCCCCCAGAAGCGACTGGAGCAACTGATTCGGGAGGGGCGCCTGCGCGAAGCGATTGCCCCCCTGCGCACGCTTATCAATCAGGAACCCACCAACCTCGCCTATCGCCTGCAACTGATCCAGATTTACCGCCAGCTCGGTCTGGAGGGTCTGGCAGCGCAGGCTGTTGACGACGCACTTGCGCTTTTCCCGGACGACGAAACGCTCCTGAATCTCTGGGCGCGCTCGCTGCAGGAGAGTCATGACCCCCCGCAGGTGATAGAGGCGCTCCAGCACAAACTGCGCGAGAACCCCGCCTCCAGCACCCTGCGCCTGCACCTTTTCGATGCGCTGTTAGCCGCAGGACGCACCGACGAGGCAGAAACGGTGCTGAGCCCTTTCCAGAACACGGACCTGCCCGAAGTACGCTGGCGCGAGTACCTGCTACAGGGCGCAAAACGACGCTACGCGATTACAGGCGAACCCGTGCAGGGCTTCGGGGAGCAAGCGGGTCTGTGGTGGACGATTGTCTCGGGCGCGTTCACCGATTTCGCAAACGAGATTTTAGACCTCCGCCGCCTCGCCAGCGACCCCGCCCCCAACTGGAAACAACTCCGCGAACGGGGCGAGAAACTGGTGCAACAGATTCTGGAGTTCGGGCAGTGGGTGGGGCGGATGCAACCCGACGCCACCCTCCAGAAACCTTACCAGCATGTACGGTTCGGGGCGCAGTTGCTGGGGCAGTCGGCGCAACATATGGCACGCTACTTGCTGTCGCGCAATAACGAGGAGGCGGAACAGGCAGCCACGCTCCGCATCGAGGCGTTGCGCGAGCTGGAATCTGCCCAGCCGAAACCTGAGTGATGATCGAACTGGGGTTGCTAATGGGTCTGGCTGTGCTGGGGGGCGCCACCATCACATGGTGGAGCCGACGCGCCTGCCTCTTATGTCCTCGCCCCCCTGTGCTAACGCATCAGCGCGTGCAGATGGAGGTGGAGGGGCAGACCTACACCGTGCTGTTACATACAATAACGGAAAGCCATCTTGTGCTAACGCCGCCGGTGCGCAACGGATTGCCCCTGCGTTTTGAGACGGGCACGCGCGTGCGCCTGACGCTCACCGCGCCGGGCGGCGTGTATACAACGGAGAGCCAGTTCACCGGGTTCACACGCGAAGGCGCCCACTCCTATCTGCTGATTGCGAACCCTTCCCGCTGGCAGGTTCAGCAGCGGCGTCGGCAACCGCGCGTCCTGCTCGCCGACGAAGTGCCCCTTGAAGCGTGCGCCAGCGGCAAGACCTTCATCGGCTGGGTGCAGGATGTGAGCGCGGGGGGCATGCGCCTGCTCGCCCCCTTGCCGCTCGCCGAAGGAACCCTGCTGCAGCTGGACATCCCGCCGAGTCTGAAGGGAGCGCTTTCGGAGGGCATCCGCACCGCGCGGGTTCGCGCCTGCAAGCGCACCCTGCACCGCCACGATTACCTCTTCTGCCTGCACCTCGCCTTCACCGATGGCTAACGCGCCCGACCTCTCGGTGATTATCGTCAACTACAACACGCGCGACCTGCTGCGGGAGTGCTTGCTGGCTCTGAGGCACTGCGCAGGGGTCTCTCTGGAGCTCATCGTGGTGGACAACGCCTCCGCCGACGGCAGCGCAGAGATGGTGCGCACCGGGTTCCCGGAGGTCGTGCTGATTGCGAACGCCGAAAACAGGGGCTTTGGCGCGGGGTGTAATCAGGGATTGCGCGTAGCGCATGGGCGTTATGCGCTGATTCTGAACGCCGATGCGCGCCCTCAGCAACACGCGCTCGCCCGACTCGTCGCATTTATGGACGCCCATCCCGAAGCCGCTGCCTGCGGGGGACAGCTCCGCTATCCCGACGGACGCATCCAGCCCTCGTGTGCAACGGACCTGACCCTCTGGGCGGTCTTCTGTGAGCAAACAATGCTGGAGAAGCTGTTCCCCAAAACGCGCCTGTTCGGCGGCTACTGGCGCACCTGGTGGGACTTCAGCAGCACCATAGAGACCGAGCAGCTGATGGGCGCATGCCTGATGCTCCGCCGCCAGCCCGATGGAACCTTTCCCGAATTTGACGAGGCGTACTTCCTCTATTGCGAGGATACCGACCTCTGCTATCGCCTGCGCAGAGCAGGGGGCAAGCTCTATTATGTGCATGACGCGATTTTTGTGCATCATCTGGGGGCAAGCGGGGAGGGTCAGCGTGCCGAGATGGTGATTTATTACAATCGCGGCAAGGAGCGGTTCTTTCGCAAGTTTCATGGGGCGCTCCCTGCCGCGCTCTGTTTTCTGCTGAACCAGTTCGGTGCGCTCCTGCGCTGGCTGATTGGGTTCAGCCTGACAATCTTAACGCTGGGGCGCGTGGCGCGGTATCGCCGCTACGCCAGCATCTTCTGGCGCGTGTTCTGGCGACGCATGCCTAATGCCCGTCAATAGACACAGGACGGTAGCCGCCCCGTGCCCGATAGTACAGGAACTGCGCCCCGAACAGCACCACCAGAATCGCAGGCAGGATGGCGACCACACGGAAGGTCATCGCCGCGCCCTCGCGCAGTGCCTGATCCAGCACCTTCACCTGTTCCTGTGCCGTCGGATCGCCGGCTTCTGCCTGCTTGCGCAATTCCGCAGCTTTTTCGGGGCTGTACCGTCCGTCCACCACCACAATCTGGCGCACTTCGGGCGTGAGATTACGGATGGTGTATTCGTCATAGATGCGCCCCATCGAGGGACCCGCGACGCCTGCGGCAATCATGCCTGCCGCGCCCATCACCGCCAGCAGGAATTCGCCCCCACGCGGATAGCGCTCCGACACCACGCCCAGCATCGTGGGCCAGAAGTAGGCTTTGCCTATCCCGAAGATGGTCGCCGCCAGAAACGCCATCCCCGCCTCGAAGGCGTAGCTCAGCATATACAGCCCCACCGCGGCGAACGCCGCGCAGATTGCCAGCAACCCGATTGGCGTGAACACCCGCGCGACAGGTCCCGCCACAAGGCGCAACACGAACATCAGCCCCGAAGTGTACACCAGAAACAGAATCCCGCGAATGCCCACCGTGTCGGTCAGCACGGAACCCACCCACTGGTCGGGTCCCAGCTCGGTGATGGCGGTCATACACATGCACAGAATCAGCAACAGCACGCCGGGGCGCAGAATCTGCATGAACATCTCGCCCATGCTGACCCCCGAAGCGGCGCGCTCGGTTGGTGGAAAATGTTCCGTCCAGATCATGGCGCCGTAAATCAACGCGGGCACGATAATCATGCCCAGTCGCACCTGCCACGGAGCGTTGAAAAACTGCGCCAGCGCAAAAGTTACCAGCCCGCCAATAATCAGCCCGCCTGGCCACCATGCGTGCAGCACATTCAGCTTGTGGGTTTTCTCGTTGGGATACATCGTGGCTGCCAGCGGGTTAATCACCGCCTCCACGGTTCCGTTCGCCAGCCCCACCAGCAGGGTAGACGCCAGCAACGCCACAAACCCATAGCTCGGCGAGAGAATCGTGAACACAATCCCAAGGATATGTCCCAGACACGCCAGCTTCAGCAGGCGTCCCATGCCAATCGTGTTGACCAGCGGACCCACCAGCAGGATGGCAATCGGGAAGCCCCAGATGCCCATCAGGTTCACCAGTCCCTGTTGCTCGTGGCTGATGTCAAAGGTGGTGCCCAGTTCCTTGAGGATGTCGGCGCGGATGGAAAACGCCATCGCCGTAGTGACCAGCGCGATACAGCTCGCAATAAACAGCTTCTGTGCGTTATAGCCTGCTCCGTTCATCGCTGCCTCCCCTGATGGTGGAGAGAGTTCGAATCAGGGCGTGATTTTCCTGCTATTTCGGCTTATAATAATCGTGTTGTTTGTAGCGAGGGGGCACAGCAACCCGCTGCGCCCCGTGCGCGGAAGATTAGCACCCGCTGCCAAAGTGGAACAGCACGGTCAGCAGGTCGGCATCGTCCACCACGCCGTCGCAGTTGACATCCTCACGGATGCCCTGCTCGGTTGACCCGAACAGAAACAGCACCGCCAGCAGGTCGGCGTCGTCCACGCAGCCGTCGGCGTTCACATCGCCATTATGGCTCCAGCACCATGGCAGAATTGCAATCCCCACACCCAGTTTGGGGTTGCCCGCCTGCACCGTGCGCAGGAGCGTGCCATTCTCGTCCAGTTGATAGACGCGCCCACTGTTGTAGTTGCTGACCCACAGCGTGTTGTCGGGCGCATGGGCAATTCCAAACAGCTGCGTGCCGGGTTCAGGGTTGCCCGCCAAATCGCCGAGCCGCCGGCAACCGGGTTGGGGCATATCAAAAGCGTACAACCCCACACGCCGCAGTCGTGGCTGGTTCGCGCCCATAAAATCATCGTCCGTTGCAGTGAGGCGTGTTGTTTGCGCGTCGCCACTGATCACGGCGACATCCCAGGGTATGGAGACAGCGTTCACTCCGATCTGGCAGCGTACGCTATTGGTGAGGGAGCCATCGGGGTCTGCCACAATTTCCGCCACGCCGCCCCGCGCCGCCGCGTACAAATATCGCCCCTCCGGATGCCACTCAATCCCGTAAATGCCGTCGAGATAGATGACCGTGTATTCTCCATCCTGATATGCGAACAGGATGGGACGCCACTGCCCGGTGGAAATGGTGTATTCCGCCATCGCGAATGTGTTGTGGGAAAACACCACCTTGTCGCCGTTGGGATGGATAGCAATCCCGTGGGGGCGCGAGAAACCCGACGACATCGTGCGCAGGCAGTTGCCGTCAAAGTCTAAAATATCGATGCGGTTGCGCAACACATTACACACCCAGATTTCGCCGCGCTCATGGTGAATTGCGATTCCGTAGTAAAAGTCGCTCGCCGTATCAGAGGGATTGCAAATCCCCAGCACACCGAAGTTGCCCGTCGGGTAATCGTAATACAGCACGCCACGCTCTGCGTCGCGGTCGCCAATCAGCACGCGATACTGATAGTGCTGGGCATAGACACCAGCGCTCCACAACAGTAACCCTATCAGCAGTATGCCTCTCATTTTTGCTCCTCCGCGGACTCCAGCGCGAATTTGGACGCAAAAACGGCGAAATTGTACCGCTTTCAAGGCGCAATTCGCCCGCCCCCTTGACAAACGGCAAAAAATGTGCTATAATATGGGTACGCTAATCGGTTAACGGGGAACGATACGCTTTATCCCTGTTGCGGTTAGTGAAATCGATGGAAGGAGGCACAAGCGATGAAGCGATTGTGGATGATAGCACTGGCGGGCGCCGCCCTGACGGCATGGGCGAGCGCACAGAGGGTGTGGGTGCGTCCGTATGTGTGGCATGATGATGCCTCGTCGGATTTCACCTGGTCGTTTGCGAATGGCTGTCTGACCCTCTCCGATACCTCCACTGACTGTCAGGGACCGACTGGACCCGACTGGTATTCCCAGTGTGGCTGGGGCAACCGCCATGTGTGGTTCGTCTCGATGGACGGGATTGGTCCCACATGGTTTGACCCCGACTCGGATGGCAGCTCGCTGGAAGTGGAAGTTACTTTCAACCTGACCCCTGTGATGCAGGCGAACCGCACTGTGGAATCGGGACTCTTTGTGCTGGAGCGTCCGTTCCCGCGCTATCCGCGTGAGGTTAACGATCAGGGCAACTGGTGGGCGGACGGCGTTTTCATGGTTGCCAACGAGTCGGCTGGGGGCGCGGGTGGCGAGATTGCCTGCTTTGGTGGACGCCTGCCTTTCTGGAACGGCGGCGGTGTGCGCTATCAGGGCGGTCCGATCACGCTCATCTTCCGCTACAACGGCAGCACGAAAAAGGTGCAGTATGAGGTGCGCTACGGCAGCACCACCGCCACCAGCCCATGGCTGGACCCTGGCGACTCCGGCAGCACCTACAACGGCGGTCCGCACGGTCTGCGCTACTTCTCTATTGGCGGCTACCTGCAGATTAATGGCATCAACGGTGGCAACACGGCAGGCGGCACTGCCCAGTGGTGTACCATCAAAGTCAACGGCAAGCAGATTCTCGGACCGAACTCCGGGGATGTGGATATGAACGGCTGTGTGGACGACGCCGACCTGCTGAAAGTGTTGTTCAACTTCGGAACCGGGTGCGGAAACTAACCCCCAACGGCGCTCTCCCCATGAGGGGGAGGGCGCCCATCCTGTGGCGAGGTGAGGCGATGGCAAAGCGACGGGTGACTCTGGAAGATGTGGCGAAGCGTGCGGGCGTCTCAAAGGTAACGGTCTCCAACATCCTGAACAACCGCCCGACAGCGGTGCCCATCAGCGAGGCGACGCGCCAGCGGGTGCTGGCAGTGGTGCAGGAGCTGGGCTACTACCCGAACGCCGTCGCGCGGGCGCTGGCACGCCAGCGTACCGACACAATCGCTATTGTACTGCAGTTTCCCGCCATCTTTCAGGGCTGGTCGGGCTTCACCAACGAACTGATGCACGGCGTTGCGGACAAAGCGATTGAGCTGGGCTATGACATTCTGATGCACACGCGCCAGCAGCCCGATGCGCGGGCGGAGGCGCTCGCGCTGATGGACGGGCGCGTGGACGGCGCGCTGCTCCTGCGCGATTACGACGACCCTCTTTCGGGCATGCTCGCCGAGCGGAACTTCCCCCATGTGCTGTTCTTTACCCGCAGCCCCCGAAACGATGTCTCCTGGGTGGACTGCGATAATCTGGCAGGCGCACGGCTCGCGGTGGAACATCTCATTCGGCTGGGACACCGACGCATTGCGCACTTAGCCGGTCCCATGAGCGCGTGTAGTGGGCGCGACCGCCTGCAGGGCTACCGGCAGACGATGGAGGCATATGGGTTGGAAGTGCGCCCCGAATGGGTGCTACCCGCTCCCTTCGGTGGTGCAGACCTGACCCCGTTCGCGCAACTGCTTCAGAGTCCGCAGCGCCCGACCGCCGTGTTCGCCTGGAGCGACGAGGTCGCCGTGCGCGTACTGAACCTTGCCAAAGAGCTGGGGCTGACCGTGCCCGACGACCTTGCCGTGGTGGGGTTTGACTCCACTCAGATTTGTGAGCATACCGACCCGCCGTTGACCAGCGTGCGCCAGCCCATCTATCAGATGGCAGCCGACGCGCTGGAAATCCTTGTGGACCTGATTACCGAGAAACGCACACAACCCATTACCCGCGTCTACGCGCCCGGACTGGACATCCGCGGCTCGTGCGGGGCATCACAGGCAGGTGAGCGCTATGTTTAAGCAGGAGATTGATCCGAAACTGGCGTGGGGCGCGATTGTGGGCGTGCTGCTGATTGCGCTGGCGGTCTACTACTTTGTGTTCCGTACCCCTTCGGGCGAGCTGAGCGCGAAGGAGGCGCGCCTTGGCAACCCGGTGAAGCCCGGTGAACTGCCCCCTGGCACGCCGCCCCCTCCGTGGGCGCCGCCCGCAAACACTGCGCCCCAACCGCCTGCATCGACAAATCCACGATAGGAGGCTGAGACCGATGAGATACCGTACCTGTACAGGCTTTACCTTGATCGAGCTACTGGTCGTGATAGCGATAATTGCTATTCTGGCGGCAATTCTGTTCCCCGTGTTTGCGCAGGCACGCGAATCGGCGCGCCTGACCCAGTGCATAAGCCACATGAAGCAGATCGGACACGCAGTGTTGATGTACGCCGATGATTACGAAGAAACAATGCCTCCGCGCTACGACTACACCGCCGCTCCTGCAGAAAACCCCTGCGTGACATGGAAACATCTCGTAACACCCTATCACAAAAACGCTGATCTCTTTCGTTGTCCGACGAACCCCTCTGCACGCACACCCGACATTGCGGCGGATACCGCCTCGTGTCCTGCCAACCAACAGCAGCAGCCGCGTTATATGCGGGGCTACTTCTATTACCGCCCCTTCTTCAAGTCGGGGTTTTCTCCTGGCTCTGCTGGCTGGTGGCTGGGGATGGGATACCGCTACACCTCCATCACGCACCCTGCTACAGCAATCGTGCTGGGCGAGAACAAAGATGTCTACCCTGACTACGGCCCGTGGATGTCCTTCTACCGACCAAGCACATGGCAAAATTCGCCTCACAGCAACTGGGGGGCGAACCATCGGGGCAACGATCTTTCTAACAATCTTGTGTTCGCCGATGGGCATGCCAAATACACCCACTGGAACGCCACATGCCCTGCCGTCAACGATAACACCACCAACATGTGGCAATATAACCCGTGTAACCCGAATGAGATTACGGGCGGCAATCCCGATATCCGGTGGCTCAACACCTTCTGCTACACCCTCTTGAACCGCACACCGGGCAACACGCCGCCGTGCTTTTAGAAAATCTCGCGACTCCTCAGGGCAGGATGCCTTTGACCCTTATGGAGGTCAGGGGCATCCTGTTTTGCTATACTTAAAGCCAATGGACACGAAACTTTTACTGGAGCAGTTAACCCGTCGCGCGTTTGACTATTTCTGGCACGAGGCGCACCCTGACACGGGGTTTGTCAAAGACCGCGCGCACAATCACGAACCGGACGAGTTTGTAGTCTCGAGTATTGCCGCGAGCGGCTTCGCGCTTGCAGTATTGCCAATTGCCGTCCGACGCGGCTGGGTAGACAAAGCGCAGGCGGTCAAACGCGCGGAGCAAACGCTCGAATCCCACCTGCAGCTGTCCCATCAGCGCGGCTGGCTTTATCACTTTATCCACTGGGAAACGGGCGAACGCCAGTGGAACTGCGAGGTGTCTTCCATCGACACGGGACTTCTGGTGATGGGCGCGCTGGTTGCCGCCGAAGGGCTGGACACGCCTGCCCTCCGTAAGCAGGCGCAGAGCCTCTACGAGCGCGTCGACTTCACATGGATGCTGACCGACGGCGGCGCACGCCCCGCCGAGAAAACACTCTCGATGGGCTGGAAACCCGAAACGGGCTTCCTCGCCAGCCGCTGGGACCACTACAGTGAGCATATGTTCCTCTACCTGCTGGCGATGGGTTCGCCCACATATCCCATCCCCTCGGAGTGCTGGGAGGCATGGCAACGCCCCCTGTTGCGTTATCAGCACCACGCGATCCTGTTCGGCGGACCGCTCTTTCTGCATCAGATGAGCCATGTGTTTATCGATTTTCGGGGCAAGCGCGACAGGCTGGGCTACAACTACTGGATTGCCTCGCGCAACGCGACGCTGGCGCAACGCGCGTTCTGCATCGAGATGGCGTGCCGCTATAAAACCTACAGCGAGGAGGTGTGGGGGCTGACCGCCTCCGACGGACCCGACGGCTACCGAGCCTACGGCGCGCCGGGCGATATCGAACACGACGGCACAGTCGCGCCCACCGCCGCGATTACCTCCCTCATTTTCACACCCGAAGAGAGCCTGAAAGCGCTCCGAGCCATCTACGAGCGCTACCACCCCAAACTCTGGGGTCGCTACGGGTTCGGCAACGCCTTCAATGTGGAGCGCGACTGGTGGGATAGGGAAGTGATCGGGATTGATCTCGGCATGATGGCACTGGCGATTGGGAACTACGAGACACGCCTGATCTGGGAGTTGAGCGCGCGGATTCCTGCCATTCAGCGCGGGCTTAAGGCGGCGGGGTTTCGGGCGGTCTCCGAAGACGAGCGGCGCGCCCCGATTCGTAGGGTATAATAACCATCGCGCGGAGCGGTGCCCGAGCGGCTGAAGGGACACGACTGGAAATCGTGTAGCCTCCGAAAGGGGGCTCGTGGGTTCGAATCCCACCCGCTCCGCCATTTGCGTAGGAGAGGGCGACGGTGAGACGCTGGTGGTTCCGGATGGGGCTTGCCCTGCTGGGCGCGCTCGGCTCTTATGTGGGCATGAGCGTGCTGCTATTCACGATGAGCGCCTCCCGCGCCAGCCTGTCGCAACAACCCCACGAATGGCTCCCCCTGAATCTGCTGGAACCCGACCGACGCCTGCTGATTATCGCCCCCCATCCCGACGACGAGGTGCTGGGCTGCGGCGGACTGATTGCCGAGGCGGTGGCACGGGGCATTCCGGTCAAGGTTATCTGGCTGACCGCAGGCGACGGCTTCCCCGGGGCGGCGATGCTGGTGAGCCGCACCACGCCCGACGCACAGGCGTATCAACTGCTCGGCAAAACCCGCATTCAGGAAGCCCAGCAAGCGTGCCAGCAACTGGGGGTGTCGCGTGAAAACCTCTGTTTTTTAGGCTATCCTGACCGACGCCTGTGGGCGATGGCGCTGTCGGGCGAGCGCCCTGTGCGCTCTCCCTCCACAGGCTACACGCAGGTCGCTTACGACGCCTGCCCCAACCGCGCACGCGCCTACACCGCGCCGAATCTGGTGGCAGACCTGCGCGAGGCGATTATCGCATTCCAGCCAACCGATATTTTCACTGCGCACCCTCTGGACGACCACCCCGACCACATGGCGGGCGCCCTGTTCACGATGGAAGCGATTCGGCAGGCAGTGCAATCAGGTGGGTTAAGACAGCGCCCGGGTCTTTATTATTATCTGGTACACCGGGGCAACTGGCCGCTTCCACAGGGCGATCACCCCAACCGCACGCTGTTGCCCCCTGTGAGCATGGGGCAATCGGGCTGGTATTACTTCCCGTTGACGCCCGAAACACTGGAACGCAAGCGCGCCGCGCTGGAAACCCATGCCACCCAGTATGCCCTGATGACCCGGTTCCTGACCAGTTTCCTGCGCCAGAACGAGCTGTTCCAGCGGGCGGATGAACCCGTGCTGTATTATCGCAATCCTGTGGACGACAACCCGGCGCTTCATTTGCGCCCCGAAGGCGACCTCAGCGTGGTGCAAATAGAACCCCAACAGCACGGGCTGGAGGTCAAAATTACCACCCGCAAGCCCGTAGAAACGCCTTTTCAAGTGGAGCTGAACCTGATCACGGTGGACTCGCGTGGGCGCTGGAGCCGAAATCGCTGGGTCTACCGCCCTGGCGCCGACGCGCTCCCTGCACGAGTGGAAGGCAATACCGTGCGATTGTGGCTCTCGCGCCCGAACCTGGGAACTCAGCGTGCTGCCTATCTCATGGTGCAAACGCGCCTGTATGGGGTGGAGCTGGACAGAAGTGGCGTCCTCCCTATTCCGCTTTCCGACGCGGGATGGGATAGCCCAGCGCGTGCCACAGCCCTGCTATCTGCTCCATCACATAGTCGCTGAAGGCATCACGCGCTTGACGGTCGGTGCGTTCCCCGAACAGAGTGCGATAACACACAGGTTCCCCAAACGCCACGATGACCTTCGCAGGTCTTGGCAACCGCTTGCCGCGTCCCCACGCCCTGTCTGTGCCGATGATGGCGGTGGGGAGAACGAGCGCATCTGCCTGTCGCGCCAGCAGTGTTACGCCCGAAGTGGGGGGTAGAAGCGCTTTCCCGTCGCCGCGTGTCCCCTCAATAAAAATCAGCACCGCTTTCTGTTCATGAAGCAGGCGCAACACCGTTTTGATGGCGCCCACATCGGCAGTGCCCCGTTCCACAGGCGTCGCGCCCACCCGACGGATTAAGCGTGCAAACGGCGCCCAGCGAAACAGCTCCGCCTTCGCCAGATAGCGCAACTCACGGGGACAGGCGCACCCAATCAGGGGCGGGTCCAGATAGCTCAGGTGGTTCGCCGTAACAATCAGCCCACCGTGCAGGGGCACGCGCTCGGCTCCGTACACCTCCATCTGGAACAGACGCTGCGCCAGCCATCGAAACAGAAACCAGCCCGCACGATAGAGCCAGTCGTCGGTGTGGATGGTCATGCCTCATCAATTACAAAGCGCGACTCGACTTCGGTGGGCATTCGGAGCGTCGCCGAAGCCGAGCAATATTTCTCATCCGAGAGTTTGACCGCTTTCTCCAGCGCCTGAGGGTCCAGGTTCTCGCCTTTGAAGTGGTGAATCAGCACCACCTTTGTGAAGCGTCGGGGGTGTTCGGGATGGCGCTCGGCGTGGATTTCCACCCAGTATTCGCGCAGCTCTTGCTTCATCTTGCGCAGGATGGCGACCACATCCAGCGCGGTACAGCCCGCCACCGCCAGCAGCAGATGCTCCATCGGCGTCGCCGCCACGCCCTGCCCGCCGTGATGGGGATGCGCATCAATCAGCACCGTCTTGCCTGTTACATCGGTTTCGCCCTCAAACAGCATGCGCCCTTTCCACACGAGTTTGCCTTCCATAGGTGAGAGAAGTATACCCCTTACCCTTCAACATAGCCAATCTCTGTCAGGTAGCGTTTCCAGAAGCGGTAGAGGTGTTCAGGCAGGTTCAGTTCGTCCAGCAAGGCGGCAACCTCTTTCAGGTCAGGACGATGTGGCGCGGAGGTCGGATTTGCATGCGATTTTACCCCCGTGAACTAAAGATACAGCACGCGCCCCCGGTAGTGTTCCATCAGGCGGGCGTTATGCGCGTCGCCGCCCTCCAGATTGGCGGACATAAACACAGGGGGTGTGATGCCCTTTTCCAGAAGCAGGGCGCACGCCTCTGCCATAATCGCGTGCAACAGCGCCGCGCCCAGCACTGTCGAGACAGGCGACACCGCCTGCGGGAAGCCGGGCAAGTTCACGATTGCATCCCCTTCGGGCGCGCCGTTGTCAATCACCAGATCCACCACCTCAAACAGGCGTTTGCCTGTTCTGGAGCGCGAAGAGACTGATTGGGAATACGCCAGAGAAGTGAGCCCAATCACCTTCGCCCCTTTCTGCTTGCCATAGAGCGCGACCTCCACAGGGGCAGGGTTGCGCCCCGAAACCGAATGCACTATCAGCAAATCCCGGTCGGTGAGAGGCACATTCTGCACGGCGTTCCACGCATAATCGTCCACACGCTCCAGAAACGAGGTGAGCGTGATGGGGCGCACATCGCAGGTCAACCCTGGAATAAAGATGGGGCTGATGGGCACAAGCCCCCCCGCACGATAGACCAGCTCTTCGGTGAGAATACCCGCATGCGATGCGCCGAACACATAGACCAAGCCATCCGCCATCAGCGTGTCTGCAACCCATTCGGCGGCGGTCTGAAGCGTCTCGCGCTGGCGTTCATAAACCTCCTGGAGGCGCCGAATCACCTGCGGGATGTAGTCGGTGCGCATAAATCGTTTTTTCGTCGTCGGGGCGCGTTGTCCTGCAGGCGATAGAGCCAGAGTGCGTGCGCTTTCATCGCGCGATGAAGGGGCATGTGCGGTTTCCGTGTTGACGACTCTGTTGCGATGAAGGGGGATGCAAAACCGTAATCGCGTCAGGGCTGGCGACGCTGCCAGCCCACAGGGAACGAGTTCACTTCTTGCGACGGCGTGCGACAAGCCCCACCAGACCTGCGCTCAAAGCCAGCATGCTGGCAGGCTCCGGCACCCAGTCCTGCTCCACCAGCATCAGCGCAGCGGTGGAACCTGTGCTGGGCAGTACCGTGAGCAGGAAGGTTTCATAGACCGTCACATCATTCGCGGGCGCGCTCAGGGTTTCGGGCATCAGCAGGGAGAAGGCGCCATCAGTGCCCCCGTAGCCAGACCCCAGAATCTGACCGCTCTCCAGATAGAGAATCGCGTTGTCGGAGTTGCGGACGACCTTCTTGGTCCAGCTAATCTGGGCGAACCCCTGCACGAAGCCCGAAATCACGAAGTTGAACCCGGTCAGCATGCTGGTGTTGCCTACCTGAGGGCTGATGGAATAGACCCCCATGAAGGTGCCGACGGTGAAGGAAGTGCCGTCCCCTACGATTAGCGGGTTCGGGATTGCTGCTGAAGTCAGGAAGGTAATCTGAGGGAGGGGGTTCGTAATCACCGTGTAGGGCACCGTTACGGGCACGGACGGTGGGTTCAGCACCCCGTTGCTGGTGCTGACATTCACATTCCACTGTGCAAACGCACTCAGCGCGACAGTTGCAAGAGCCAAGCTCGTCAGTAAGCGTTGTTTCATGAGCATTTACCTCCTTTGCGGTGGGCTGCTTGTAGCATTTCCCCGCTGGGGGCATGAGATGAGCAACTTGTGTGCCAAAGTTCCCTTTTGAACTAAAAACTGGCAATTTTGAGGTGGGCAAGAGCGCTTCCACTCTGGGGGTGGGGAGTAGGGTATAATTCCGCTGTCGCCGGCGTAGCTCAGCGGTAGAGCAGCCGCCTTGTAAGCGGAAGGTCGGGGGTTCGAATCCCCCCGCCGGCTCCAGAGCGCCACCTGTTGTGTTTCTAATCTGTCAGACCCCAACAGACTGCGGATGCGCGCTTCTTCACTCCTCTTGCTTTTGACACAAGACCTTCCGCTTTCTGGGTAGGTTTTTCCTACTCCAGCGCCCGCACCTCGCGCACCGTCAGCAACACCAGCCCGAACACGGCGCACACGCTCACGCTCACCGTAACCGCCAGCGACGCGCCCCACATCTGCGCCAGCTGCCCGATCAATAGCGAGGCAAAAGGCGCGGGACCGTTAATCGCCCAGCTGTGCAACGCCACCACGCGCCCCCGCAACGAATCGGGCGCCGAGGTCTGAAGCGCTGTGTTCGTGGACACCAGCTGCATCACCCCGAACATTCCCGCCAGCATCAGAAGCCCCTTCGCCACCCACGCATTCGGTGCATGGGCGAATCCCATCACGCACCATGCAAACCCATTCGCCGCGACCAGCACCAGCCAGCCCTTGGGCACCTCGCCCGAGAGCCGCGCTACCAGCAGCAACCCCATCAGCGAGCCGATTCCCGCCGCCGTATAGAGCTGCCCTAACCCCGCTTTCCCAATCCCGAATACCTTGTCGGCAAACACGGGCAACAACACCAGATACGAAAGCCCAAACGCGCTCAACACCATCACATTCAGCCAGAGCATCAGCAACCCACGGCGCCCGGTAACGAACTGCACGCCCTCTCGAAGCGAGTCCCACAACCGGGTGGCATGCGGTTTCTCATGGGAGTTTTGCAGCCGAATCGTCCACAGCGCCAGCAAGATAGCGGAAAAACTCAAGCCATTAATCAGAAAGCAGGGCGCAGGACCGAACCATTCCAGCAGCAAGCCGCCTATTGCAGGACCCAGGATGCGTGCCGTATGGAACGCCGCCGCATTCAGCGCAATCCCGTTGCCCAAATCTTCCCGCGGTACCAGATGCCCCACCAGCGACTGGCGCGTCGGCAAATCCACCGAAAGCACCAGCCCATTCAACAACACCAGACCGAGAATAAACTCATAGCGCACCCAGCCTGTGAAGGTCAAGAGCGCCAGAGTCAGCGCGCTGAGCGCAAATAGACTCTGGGTAATCAGCAAAATCGTGCGGCGGTTCCAGCGGTCTGAAATGGCTCCGCCGATGGGCGCCAGAAAGAGCATCGGCAGTCCCTGCACGAAGCCCACCAGCCCCAGCAGGAACTCCGAGCGAGTCAACTCATACACCAGCCAGCTCTGCGCGACATTCTGAATCCACGAACCGACAAACGAGAAAAACGCGCCCAGCCAGTAACGCCGAAACTGGGGCGAGCGCATCGCCCGAAAAGTCGTCCCTACCATAGCTTGCGTTCAAACGAGCGGTTTTCGAAACGCGGTGAACACCCGTTTCCATAACGCGGCTGGTTTCACCACCCCCTAATATACCCCAAGCCCCTCTTAACCCGTCCTTAACATTCCGTCGGATATGCTATGGGTATGAAACGAGCGAGGGTCTTTCTGGGTGTCGTGGCGCTTGCCGGGCTCCTGCTGGGTGGGTGCGGCGAGAAGAAGGAAGGCACAGAAAGCGCTGAATCGGGCGCGAAGCAGGCTTTGTCTGGTAAGATTGTTGTAGACGGCTCCAGCACGGTGTTGCCCATCTCGGAAGCGATGGGCGAAGAGTTTCAAAATCAGCACCCGGAAGTGACGGTGGCGGTCGGCAAATCGGGTACAGGGGGTGGGTTCAAGAAGTTCGCCAACGGTGAGATTGACATCACGGGTGCCTCGCGCCCCATTCGGGAAGACGAGGACGCCGCCTGTAAGCGAAACGGTATCGAATACATCGAAATCCCCATCGCCTACGACGCGCTGGCGGTGGTGGTGAACCCCAAAAACACCTGGTGCGACTCACTCACAGTTTCCGAGCTGAAAAAAATCTGGGCGCCCGAAGCACGCGGCAAAATCACCAACTGGTCGCAGGTGCGCCCCGGTTTCCCGAACAAGCCGCTTCAACTGTTTGGCGCGGGCACCGATTCGGGCACTTTCGACTACTTTACCGCCGCGATTGTGGGCAAAGAGAAAGCCAGCCGACCCGACTACACCGCCAGCGAAGACGATAACATTCTGGTGCAGGGGGTCGCCTCTAACGAGGGCGCGCTGGGCTACTTCGGCGTGGCGTACTATGTGGAAAACAAGGATCGGCTCAAAGCGGTCGCGATTGACGACGAAAACCCCAATAATGGCGACGGCGCGTTCCTGCCCACCGAAGAGAATGTGCTGAACGGCACTTATCAGCCCCTGTCGCGTCCGCTGTTTCTGTATGTGAATGTGAAGGCGCTGGAGCGCCCTGAAGTACGCGAGTTTGTGCTGTTCTGCATCGAGAAGGCACCGCAGCTGGTGCGCGAGGTCGGCTATATTCCTCTGCCCGACAAGGTGTACCAGCTGGCACGCGAGCGCGTGGAGAAGCGCATCACTGGCTCTGCCTTCGGCGCACACGGCTCGCAGGTGGGGGTCAGGCTGGAAGACCTTTACAAGATCGAGGAGCAGGGCGCGCATGGCACTCAAGAGCGCAAATAGCACCGAAGTGGCGCAGGCGGTGGTGCGGATGCCCACCGCCTCGGCGCGCAAGCGCGTGCGCTGGGAAGAGCGCATCGTGCGGGTGTTTCTCTTCCTCTGCGCCGCCCTGAGTGTGCTGACCACCGCCGCGATTGTGTTTATTCTGTTCAGTCAGAGCCTCGGCTTTTTCCGCAAAGCTTCTGTCGTGGAGTTCCTGACGGGCACGGAGTGGGCGCCCCTGTTCAATCCACCCGCGTATGGGGTGCTGCCGCTGGTCACAGGCACGCTGCTGACCTCGCTGATTGCGATGCTGGTCGCGGGTCCGATGGGGCTACTGGTGGCGGTGTATCTCAGCGAGTACGCCTCACCGCGTCTGCGCCGCGTGGTCAAGCCCGCGCTGGAAGTGCTGGCGGGCATCCCCACCGTGGTCTATGGCTATTTCGCGCTCACTTTTGTAACCCCCCTGCTTCAGAAATTCATTCCCGGTCTGGAGGGCTTTAATGCGCTCTCGGCAGGGCTGGTGATGGGCATCATGATTCTGCCCACCGTCGCCTCGCTGAGCGAGGACGCGCTCTATGCTGTGCCCAACAGCTTGCGCTACGGCTCGCTCGCGCTGGGCGCGACACGGTTCCAGACCACATGGGGTGTGGTGGTGCCCGCCGCGATGTCGGGCATTTCTGCCTCGTTTATTCTGGGGGTTGCGCGCGCCGTGGGTGAAACGATGATTGTGGCGATTGCCGCCGGGCAACAGGCGAATTTCACCTTCAACCCGCTCCGCGCTGTGGAGACCATGACGACCTACATCGTGCGGATTGCGATGGGCGATGTGCCCTACGGCTCGCCCGAATACTACTCGCTGTTTGCGGTGGGGCTGCTGCTGTTCCTTATCACACTGGCGCTGAACCTGATCAGTGAGGCGGTTCGGCGTCGCTACAAGGGGGCACGCGCATGAGCCACTTTACCGAGGCAGGACTGGCACGCTGGCACGCACGCGAACACCGCCGTGAGGCGATTTTTCAGGTGGTGGGCGCGCTGGTGGTGTTCACCGCGATGCTGATGCTGGCGGTGCTGCTGACCAAAATCTTGCTGGACGGCTTCGCGCGGCTGGGCTGGGACTTTTTTGCACAATCCTCGTCGCGCTTTGCAGACCGCGCAGGCGTGAAAGTGGCGCTGGTGGGCAGTTTCTACCTGATGATTCTCACCGCGCTGATCGCGGTGCCAATCGGGGTGGGGGCGGCGATTTATCTGGAAGAGTTCGCCAAACGCAACTGGTGGACGCGCCTGATCGAGATTAACATCACCAACCTCGCGGGCGTGCCGTCCATTATTTACGGCTTGCTGGGGCTTCAGGTGTTCGTGCGCACGCTCTCGATGGATCGCAGCCTGATTGCGGGCGCCTGCACGCTGGCGCTGCTGATTCTGCCCGTAATTATCACCGCCGCGCGAGAAGGCTTGCGCACGGTGCCGAACAGCCTGCGCTACGGCTCGCTGGCGCTGGGAGCAACGCAGTGGCAAACCGTGCGCTACACGGTGCTTCCTGTCGCCATGCCCTCCATCCTCACCGGGGTGATTCTGGCGCTCTCCCGCGCGATTGGGGAGACCGCGCCTCTGCTGGTGATCGGGGCGTATGTGTACCTGACACGCCTGCCCGAAGGGCTGACCTCGCCGTTCACCACCCTGCCCGTGCAGATTTATGACTGGATTTCGCGCCCCCAGGCGGCGTTCCACGAAAACGCCGCAGCGGGCATTATTGTGCTACTCGCGCTCCTGCTAACGCTGAACGCCGCCGCCATCTATCTGCGCAATCGGTACCAGAAGCGACTGGCAATCTGACGCCATCGGGTACAATTGCGCATGATGAGCGAGACCATCACGATTGATGACTTCAAGCGCATCCAGATTCGGGTAGCGACCATCCGCGAGGCGGAGCGCATCCCGAAGTCGGACAAGCTCTACAAGCTGACCATAGACCTGGGCAACGAGACACGCACCTTAGTGGCAGGCATCGCCGAGACCTATAGCCCCGAAGAGCTCGTCGGGCGCCAGATTGCCGTGCTGGTGAACCTGCAACCTGCGGTGATTCGAGGCGTGGTCTCCGAGGGCATGCTCCTTGCGGCGGATGTGGACGGCAAAGCCGTGCTGCTCTCGCCCGACCGCGAAGTGCCCAACGGGAGCGTTGTGCGGTAGCCATGAAGACAGCGCCAGCCCCTCAGAAGCCTTTGCCCCCCATCATCCAGCGCATCTGGCTGGATGAACGCCAGATCCGTCGCAAGGTGCGCCAGATTGCACGCCAGATTGACCGCGACTATGAAGGACTGACCCCGCACCTCGTCACCGTGATGAAGGGCGGTCTCTTCTTCCTGACCGATCTGGCACGCGCATTGACCATCCCCCACACGCTGGACTTTTTAGCCATCACCAGCTACGGTCCCCAGTCGCAGAGCGGGGAAGTGCGCATTACCAAAGACCTCGATGAGCCGATTGCGGGGCGCCATGTGATTATTGTGGAGGACATCCTCGATACGGGGCTGACGCTTTCGTATATCTTTCGCAACTTAGAGCGGCGCAAGCCTGCGAGCCTGAAGGTGTGCGTGCTGCTGGATCGCCCCTACCGCCGACTGATAGACATCCCCATCGCTTACAAGGGCTTTGACGCGCCCGACGAGTTTCTGGTCGGCTACGGACTGGACTGGCGGCAGCAGTATCGGAGCCTGCCCTATATTGGCATTATCAAGCCTGAAGTGTTGCGCGCGGAGATGAGCGGCTGATGCGCCTGGAGGATATTCTGCATGCTCTGCTGTTTGTGGCGGACGCGCCGCTGAGCCTTGAAACGCTTGCCGAGGCGTCGGGCGCGGCTCCTGCCGAAGTGGAACAGGCGCTGGACAACCTCCAGCAAACGCTCGCCGCCGCAGGTCCCATTCAACTTGTGCGGATTGCGGGCGGCTATCAGCTGGCAACCAAGCCTGAATATATGTTTTATCTGGCGCGCCTACTCAACCCTCCCCCCAAACGCCTCTCCCGCGCGGCGCTGGAGGTGCTGGCACTCATCGCTTATGAACAACCCATCACGCAGGCGCAGATTGATGCCCTGCGCGGGGTGGACAGCAGCCATACTGTGCGCCAGCTGCTGGAGCGCGGACTCATTCGCGAGGTGGGACGCAAAGACGCGCCTGGCAAACCGATTCTGTATGGCACCACCGAGCAGTTTCTCCACTACTTCGGGCTGAACAGCCTTGACGACCTGCCTGAACGCCCCGACTAACGCCCCAGCCCCAGCGCCAGCCCCACCCCTACAGCAACCCCAATCAGCCCCACCGCCAGCACGCAGTACCGCGCAGACAGCCGATCCTGCTCGCGAACCAGCCATGCCAGATGCAACAGCGCCAGCACAGGGGTCAGGAGCAAAACGCCAATCCCTGCGTTCAGGAGCCAGTTGGTGGCGTCGCCACGCATCAGATGCCACACCCACCCCACCGCCATCAGCACCGCGCTCACGAGCGTGAGACACCCGTAAGTGTGGGCAAGACTGCGCTCCAGCTCGCCACGCATTGCGACCTACCCGGGCGGCCAGGTAAGATGCCGACCACCTAAAAGATGAAAGTGTAAATGATACACCGACTGCCCTGCGTCGCGATTGGTGTTCAGCACCACACGGTAACCGCTGGATTCAATCCCCTCTTTGCGGGCAATTTCGGCACAGACCCAGAGCAGGTGCCCCAGCAGGGCGCTCTGTTCGGGCGTGGCTTCCGCGAGATTCGCCACATGAACGCGCGGAATGACCAGAATATGCACGGGCGCCTGAGGGTTAATATCGCGAAACGCGAACGCATGTTCGTCCTCGTAAACCACCTGTGTGGGAATTTCCCGCTGCACGAATTTGCAGAACAGGCACTCAGCCATGCGCCTTCCCTCCTTGCGTGCGCTCGTGGCGCTGCTGACGCAGAAATGCGCGCACACGCTCTACAGTGTCCTTGCGTATCTGCTCGACATCTTCCGGCTTGAGCGAAAGAATCTCGGCGACTTCCTCCGGCTTCTTGGGGGTCTCGCCTTCCAGCCCGTAGAGCATTTTGACCACCATGCGCTCCACGGGGAGCAGAATTTCCATCGCCCGCGCCCACGCTTTGGGGGAAATGGGGATCTCTATATCGTACAGAATCCGCACGAGGGACGAGTCGTTTTTATAGCGTCGCTCCCACTGGCGCAGGAACGGCTCTATCTGCTCGTAGCCCATCGTTTCCACAAGATAACCTTCTGCCCAGAAGTTGCGTCGCCCGATTCGCGCCTCCAGTTCGGGCACCGCCTCGAAGATGCGATGCGAGGTGCTACGCTTAATGTTGCTGACCACATCCGCCAGCGCGTCCACGGGCTTGAAACCGATGAGCAGATGCACCTGCTCCTTTGTCAGCCGAAAGGCAATCAGTTCGTAGTTGTAGGTTTTACACACTTCGGGGATGACTTCACAGAAGACCTGGCTTACTTTCTCGTCAAAAAGGGGCTTACGCTCGCGCGCGTAGAACGCCATCAGTGCATAGAGGCGATATGCGCTGGAACCCCCTATGCGCAGCTTCTCAAAGGGCGATTTCGCCTTCCGAGAGGACCGCTTCGTCTCCAGTTGCTTGGACATAATCGGACGCGCCTCCACACCTGCACCCTTCACGAGAGGCGTAATAAAGTATACCACACTTCGGGTATCCTTCCTGCCGTGATTCAGGCGAAAGTGCGGCTCAAAGCGGGGCGCGAGAAAAAAATCCAGCATGGATACCCGTGGGTGCAGAAGGGCGAAATTCTCGCTGTAGAAGGCGCCCCCGAAGTGGGGACACTGGTGGCGGTTTATGATGCGCAGAACCGCTGGCTCGGGATTGGCTCCTACAACCCTCTGAGCCGGTTCCCTGTGCGGATTCTCACCACCATCGAGGAACCTATCGACACTGCCTTCTTCGTTCGGCGTCTTGAGCAGGCGCTCCGCCTTCGGCAAACGGTGGTGAACGAGACGAATGCCTACCGGCTGCTCTTCAGCGAGGCGGACGGTGTGCCAGGGCTTATTGTAGACCGGTTCGCCGATTATCTGGTGGTGCAGGTGCGCACCGCGGGCATGGAGCGCCTCAAACCGATATGGCTGGAGGCGTTGCAGGCGGTGTGCGCCCCCAGGGGGATTCTGGAGCGCAGTGAAATGGAATCGCGCCGTGAAGAGGGGCTGACGCCCTTTGTTGCCGTGCTGGCAGGGGAAGTGCCAGAGCAGATTCTCATCCACGAAAGCGGGCTGGAGTTCCTCGTGCCCACGCGCACAGGGCTGAAAACGGGGTTTTATCTGGACCAGCGCGAGAACCGACGCCAGCTGGCACGCCAGATTCAGCCGGGCATGCGTATGCTGGATCTCTTCTGCTATACGGGGGCATTCGCGCTCTATGCCAGCAGGGCAGGCGCCCGCGTCAAGGGGGTGGATATTCTGCCCGAAGCGATTGAGCTGGCGCGCCACCACGCCGAACGCAACGGACTCCCTGCCGAATGGGAGGTCGCCAACGCCTTTGAATGGCTCGCTCATGCCGCCGCTCACGAAGCGCCCTACGACTGGATTATCCTGGACCCCCCCGCCATCGCCAAAAAACGCGGTCAGAAAGACTCCCTGCGCTGGGCAATCTGGAAACTGGTCTATCACGCGCTCCCTCTGCTTGCGGAAAACGGATGCCTACTGGTCTGCTCCTGCGCCTATCAGCTGGACCTCAGCGATATGATAGAAGTGGTACGGCTCGCGGCGACGGACAGGGGCTGTCCCCTGTTTCTGGAAGATGTCTCGTTTCAAGCGCCCGACCATCCGTTTCTGCTTCAGTTCCCTGAAAGCCTCTATTTAAAGTGCCTGTGGCTCCGTAAGGGCAGGAATTAGCGCAAAAATGGGGTATAATAAAATGGTGGGTAAGAGACCCGCCAAAACAACCCGAAAGGAGTGAGATGATGATGCGCTATAGAATCTTTGGAATGACGCTCGCAAGCGTCTGCTTGATCACAGCTGTGATGGCTTCAGGCTGGAATGTAAACATCACCCAGAGTGATGGATTCGTCAACCCGGGAACTGCGTTTCAGGTGCCCGTGACCATCAACACGACCTATTACTTCCCGCCGATTGTGTCGGTCACCGTCAACACATTTCCCCAGATTACCTTCCTGACCAACGCCAGCACTCCGCCCGTGATTGTTGGCAATGGTTCTGGGCATATTGGTGCCACTTTCGATGCAGCGTATGACATCTCGGGGAAATCGGTGAACGGATTTACCTTTATTGTCTCTGCCTTTGTGTGGGGCAGAGGGCAGATAGACTGGCAGAAGACCGTACGCGACGCGGCGGGCAATGTCCTCTGGAGTGGCAGCGGCAGCTTCAAGGGTAGCGCGATTGGTGGCTCCGACGGCGCGCACACCGTGAACATCTTTGTCCCGCTGGGTGGCAGTTACAACAGCGTGTTCGTCACGGAAAACTTCACGCTGACTACCAACGGCGACCCCGGCTATGGGCAGACCACTGCGGCGCTGCTGCTGGTGGAGCAGGACTGGGTGCCGGAACCTGCCAGCATGCTCGCACTGGGTGTCGGGCTGGCTGGGCTGGCGCTCCGCCGACGCCGCAAGTGAACAAGTGAAGCTTAGCGGAACTATCCGTAAAAAGCCCCCTTCCACAGGGGGCTTTTTTATGTCGCGGGAATCTCCCGATGGAGCCAGTTCAGGAAGCTGGGGTTCACCTGAGTCGGTTCCCACTCGCCGATAAAGTTTTCGTAGTCGATATGGCTCTTCACGACCTGCTCGATCGCGTCAAACATCCCCTCGCGTGTTTTGACAATCAGCACGGTTTCAGGCTCCTGCACAATTTCGCCCTTCCACAGGTAGGCGCAGGTGATGGGGAACCAGTTCACACACACCGCGAGGCGTTGCTCCAGCAGGGCGCGTCCGACCGCTTCCGCCTCTTCGGGTTTGGAGAAGGTGATATAGTAAAGGCGCATCTTTGATCCCTCCCGAATCTCAGGATACCCTCGAAACGCAGAACCCCCCACGCTGGGGGGTTCTGCGGGTAGAGAAAGGCTTCGGGCTTACGCGCCGCAGCCGAAGTTGAACAACACGACCAACAGGTCGGCATCGTCTACATAGCCATCCTCGTTCACATCCGACGGACCGCAGAAGCCGAAGCAGCCGAAGTTGAACAGCACTTCCAGCAGGTCAGCGTCATCGACGCGCCCGTCGTTGTTCACATCGCCTTCGCAGCCGCCGCCTCCTTCGCAGCCCTGCGCGCTCACGAAGTAGGCGCCCTGCAGTTGGATCTGATAGGTTCCGCCTGCACTTGTTGTGCCTGTCCAGCCCGCAATCGGGTTCGTCGCGCCCGGACCATCGGGACAGCGGACGCCTGTGAATGGCGAGTTGTTCCAGATTAGGCTACCGTTTGCATCCACCGCGTCGCGGTTGTAGCGACTGATTGCCAGCAGATAAGTGCCCGAGTGCGTAATGCACCCAGAGGAGTTATCAAGCGTGGACTGGGTTCCTGTGGAGTCATCGTTGAACGCCACGCCTGTGCCGTCGCAGTTGAACAGCCAGAGCTGGGTGTCAAACCCTGCGCTGCCCACCGTGCTGGCAACAAAGCTGGCAGGGTCGGTGATGCAGATGACATACATGTCCACGCCGTCGGCTTCCAGATCGCCGCGAATGCGGTTCACGGGCGACTGGCATGGCGTTTGGTCGGGCAGAGTGACGATCTGGGCTGTGCCGGGCAGGTCGCCCGCGTCGCCACCGCCGTTCGCGGTTTCATCCCAACCCTCAAAGGGGGGGCAATCCGCAGGATCGCCTGCGTTTGCGCCTGCCACGCCCGTCAGAAAGATAGTATAAGTACCCGCTGCAGTGGTGCTGGTCGTCCAGCTCGCGACCCGTGAAGTGCTTTCGGGTCCGTTGGGGCAGTTGTTGTCGTTGCTCGACCACAGCCCACCGTCGTTGCATCCCAGCGGGTCTTTGTTATAGCGCGTAATCGCGAGGTAGTAAACTCCGGGACCGGGAATACAATTGTTCGCGTTGTTGATGGTGGATTGTAGCCCACCTGTGTCGTCTTCGGCAACGATGCCCTTGCCGTCGGCATCAAACAGGAAAAGCTGGGTATCCCATGTTGCGCCCCCTACGGTGCTGGCGCTGAAACTCGCGGGGTCGGTGATGTAGATGGCGTACATATCCACATCGTTCGTCTCGAGGGTGCCTTGAATCTCGGTGAGGGCACCACTTCCCGTTGACTGGGCGGTTTCGGGCAGATCGCCTGCATCGCCCTGTTCGTACCATGTTTGTGCCTGCGTGCCTGCAAAGAGGGCACATGCTGCCGTAAAAGCCAGTAATGCCTTGTATCGCATAACCATCAGCCTCCTTTCGGCGAGTTGCTCGCCATCTCCAAATTATACACCATGCGGGGTTCCTCATACATTGAACCGCACATGGATCACATCCCCGTCGCGCATACAGTAATCTTTGCCTTCCATGCGCACTTTGTGGGCTTTGTGGGCATTTTGCCAGCCGCCGGCGGCGATCACCTCGTCAGCGTGGCACACTTCCGCGCGGATAAAGCCACGCGCAATGTCCGAGTGAATCACGCCCGCCGCGTCCAGCGCCGTACCGCCGACCGGCAAAAGCCATGCCCGTGTGTCGGCGCCCACCGTATAGAACACCTGCACATGAAGCTGCTGATAGACGGTCTGCACCAGCGTGGGCAAGCGCGGTGCGTCCAGTCCCACCATCTGCAGAAACTCGGCGCGTTCGTTTTCTGGAAGTGGGATCAGATCGCGCTCAAAGGTCGCGGAGAGGGGCACGATTGGCAGGTCGGTGAGTTTCTGAAGCGGTTCGAGCAGAGCCGCCTCGTTGCCCAGCGCGCTCTCGTTGAGGTTCAGCACAATCACCCGCGGTTTGCGTGTCAGCAGCCCGTAGCCCCGCATGCGCCCTTCCAGCTCTCTGGGGATTTCCACACCCTCAAGCGTGCCCCTTTCGTGGATCTGGGCTGCCATGCGCTCCAGGACCACCGCTTCAGCCTTATCCAGTGCGCTCTCCTTGTGCGACTGAAACAGTTTCTTCAGGCGCTCCAGACGGTTTTCAATCACCTGCAGGTCGCTCAGAGCAAATTCATCAAGCCAGAACTGCAGGTCGCGTATGGGGTCTACGGGCGCGTGGTAAGGCGCGTAGGGGCTCTCAAAGGCGCGTAGCACCAGCACGAGGGCGTCCATCTGGCGGGCGACGCTGAGCGTCTGGCGCACCGTTTCGGGCTTGTCGGGGTACCACGGGGGCAGGTCATCGTGCCATTCCAGCGCGGCGGGCACAACTTTTTTCGCCCCTGCCAGCCGCGCCAGCGCGTCCAGACGGGGGTCGGGAATCGGCACGCTGGCGACACCCTCACGCGCCTGACCACCCGAAAGCGCCTCAAACAGAGTGGTACAGCCACTTTGTGGAAAACCGAGCAATCCGACTTTCATGGCACAAACTCGATAGAGACCGATTCCGGGCGCGTCGGGAGATACCAGAACCCATAAATCAGCCCGACCAGCGCCAGAATCCAGAACAGAATCCGCACGCCCCAGTAGAGGGCACCTTTTCGCGTTCTCATCGTCTATAATTAAGGGAAGGGCGCTCTGAAACAGCAGGAAAGACCTGCGCCCTGCCGAATTACTATACCGTATCGGAGGCAAACGCTATGCGAAAAACATGGAGTTTGGCAATTGTGGCGACGGGCGTCGTGGCGCTCAGCCTCGCTTTAACGGCGCAAACGCGCCCGCGTCCTGAGGTGTCGCTGCTGGGAATTCGGGTGTTCAGCCCCATCTCGGCGGTGCTGAAAAAGTTTGGCAATCCCACGATGATTGCGTCGACCCAGATGCAGATTCAGGAGTTCGGCGCGGGTCAGCCGTCCGGTCAGACGGGCGGGCGCGGGGGTGAATTCGGCGACGGCGGCTTGCCGGGTCCATCGGGCGGTCCGCCCGGGTTCGGCGGTCCTGGCGGTCCCCAGACCCGTATCGAAACCGAAATGGTGTATGTCTACCGGGTGAAGGGCGGTTCTACCTACCTCTTCCAGGTGAACCGCGACGGGCGCGTGGTGCAAATCAGCGCCTACGGCATCAAACCCGACAAAAATGTGCGCACCGCCCGCGGTATCGGGCTGGGGTCTACCTATCAATCGGTGGTGCTGGCATACGGCTATCCCGACGAACACGCGATGTCGGGCAATGTGGCGGTCATCCGCTACAACCGCATGGGGATTGCCTTCCAGTTTGACACAAAGACCAACAAGGTAACAGGCATCTTTGTGGCAGCGGGGATTCCCAATACAGGTCCGGGCTTTGTGGGACTTGGTGGGCAGCAAGGCGGTCAACAAGGTCCTGGCATGTTTGGGGGTCAGCCCGGCGGCGCGTCTCCGCCTCCCTCGGCGCCTGGCATGCCCGGCGCACCGGGTGGCGGTGGCGGCGGTAAATGGGGTGGCGGTGCGGCTGGTCCCGCCATCTGATGGAGGCGGTCGCCGCCCATGCGCAACCTGCGCGAGGAAATCCTCAACCAGATTGACCTTGTAGAACTGGTCTCGGAGTATGTCACTCTGGAACGGGCAGGCAGAAACTTCAAGGCGCTCTGCCCGTTCCACACGGAAAAAACCCCTTCGTTTTTTGTCAGTCCTGCGCTGAACCGCTTCCACTGCTTTGGCTGTGGCGCCTCGGGGGATGCGATTGGCTTTCTGATGCGCATCGAGGGGCTCAGCTATCGCGATGCGCTGCGTCGTCTCGCCGAACGCGCCGGAATCGAGATAGAGCGAGACACTTCGCGCCCCGAATCCGACGATTCGCGTGAGCGCCTTTACCGAATTGTTTACGCCGCTCATTTCTACTACCGTCAGTGCCTCCGACGCACCCCCGAAGCGCTCCAGTATCTGCAAACGCGCGGGCTGACCCCCGAAACCATAGAACGCTTCGAACTCGGTTTCGCGCCCGATGGATGGGACTATCTGGTGCGCTTCCTGCAGAAACACCAGATGTCGCTGGAGGAGGCGCGCACCGCTGGATTGGTGGAAGAAGGACGCAATGGCTACTATGACCGCTTCCGCAACCGCATCACCTTCCCCATTCACGACGCAGGGGGGCGGGTTGTGGCGTTTGGGGCGCGCACGATGGGCAACGACGAGCCCAAATACCTCAATAGCCCCGAAACGCCCCTGTTTGAAAAGCGCAACCTTTTCTATGGCTGGCATCTGGCGCGGGGAGACATCCTGAAGCAACGCGCCGCGCTAATCGTGGAAGGCTATTTAGACCTCATTATGCTCCACCAGTTCGGCTTCACCCACGCGATTGCGACGCTGGGCACGGCATTTACCGAATCACATGCGCAGCGGCTCAAGCGCCTGGTGGATCGGGTCTACCTGATGTACGATTCGGACTCCGCAGGTATTCGAGCCACCCTGCGCGCGGGTGAAGTGCTGATGGAGGCAGGGATTCCCACCTTTGTGGTCTCCCTGCCCGAAGGCGAAGACCCCGATAGCCTGCTTCGGCAGCACGGAGCAGAAGCGCTCAATCAGTGTTTGCAGCGTGCCAGCACGCTGGCGCTATTTGGGCTGGAGCAGATTGTGCAGAACCGCCTCAGGGAAGCGAACGCCGCCTCGCCTGCCGCGCTGGATGTCGCCGCCCGCACCCAGCTCCTGGAGGAGGCGCTCCAGTGGGTTGCGCGTGTCCCCAGCGAGGTGGAGCGACTGGCGTGTCTGGAGCGCCTTGTGCCGTTCAACCCCACGACCACTTTGGGCACGCCCTTGGTGCTGGAGACTCTCCAGAATCAGGTACGCCAGATCCAGCGCCGCATGCAACGCGCTACCCGCTCGACGCCCTCCGGGAATGCGCCTCCCGAGACGCGCCCACGCCCTGAAATCCGTGTCCCCAAGGGCTTACAGGAGGCAGAGCGTACTGTCCTGCGTGCCCTGCTTCACCCGCGTTACCAGAAGACAATCGCCGCGCACCTGCCGCGCCTGCGCTGGGCAGCCCCGGAGCACGCCCGGCTGGCAGCATGGCTCCAGACCCGAATAGAGGGCGAAACCCCTCTGGAGGCGCGCGCCCTGATTGAATCGGCAGAATCCGAAGACATGAAGCAGCTGCTCACGGCTCTGCTCATCCAGGAAACCCCCGCGCTCTCTGGCGAAGGGGTGGAAGGATGCCTTCAGCGCATGGAACAGTATGCCAGAAAACTACGCCTTGAAGAACTCAAGCGGGCAGGCGAGTATAACGAAGAGTACTGGCGCCTCCTCAAAGAACTGAAACAGCCCCTCCAGAGCAGGAATTCTGAGCCGAGCCACGAATCTAATCCATAACTCAGGGAGGCATGGATTGCAATGATGGACGACCGCTTTTTTGACGAGAGCCTTCAGGAACTGATTATCCGAGCCAGAGAACAGGGCTACATCACGGTAGATGAACTGTTGACTCACTTGCCCGACGAGTGGTTGGAGCCTGATCAGCTGGAGACCATGTTTGCGATGCTGGAATCGGCAGGGGTGAAAGTGGTCTCGGAGGCGGAAGCCGCGGAGACGGAGTTTCGTCGCATCACCCAGCAAGCGGACCGCGAGATTGAAGAGTTAGACAAGGAGATGCTGGAAGACACGGTTCACTGGTGGGCGACCACCGCCGCCCGCTACCCGTTATTGACTCCTGAAGAGGAGATGGAGCTGGCACGGCGGGCGCGGCAAGGCGATGAGCAGGCGCGCGAGCGGCTGATCCAGTCCAACCTGCGACTGGTGCTTTCCATCGCCAAGCACTATGTGGGGCGCGGCTTGCCTTTCTCAGACCTGATTCAGGAAGGGAACCTGGGGCTATTGCGAGCGGCGCAGCTGTTTGATCCTGAACGGGGCAGACGCTTCAGCACCTATGCCAGCTGGTGGATCCGCCGCGCGATTGCCCGCGCGTTGCAAGAACAGGCGGCGCTCATCCGCGTGCCCCTTTACCTGACCCGCGCGCTGCATCAGGTGCGACAGGCAAGCGCCCTCCTGCAACAAGAATTGGGGCGGGAACCTACTGTCCATGAAGTCGCGGAGCGCACCGGACTCTCCCCCGATCAGGTGCGCGACCTGATGCATTCAGTGGCGAACCCCATCTCGCTGGAGATGCCTATCCACGACGGCGAAGAAACGGTACTGGCGGACCTGATTGCCGCCCAGGAACTTGCCGAATGGGAGGAGCAGCTGGATCTGCAAACCCTGATGGAGCGCGTTCTGAACGAGAAAGAGCGTATGGTGCTGGCGCTCCGTTTCGGGCTGACCGACGAGGGCAGCCTGAGCCTGGAAGAGGTAGGCAGGCGGCTGGGCTTGAGTAAAGAGCGCGTGCGCCAGCTGGAATCGCGCGCTATCCGCAAGCTGCAGGACGCAGTGCAGAAATAAGATGCCTTCGGGGAAAGTGCATGACGGCTTTACGGTTGCCACCGCGCTGGGCGCAATTCCGCTCTGCGGATGGTATCTGCCCCCAGAAACGCGCCCGCTGGCGTGGCTGATGATTGCCAGCTACACCTTTTCAGGAATCTGGCTCTCCAGCGATCTGGATGTGGACTCTTCAGCGTATCGGCGCTGGGGTCCTTTACGATGGCTCTGGTGGCCCTACCAGAAGCTGGTGCCCCATCGCAGCTGGATTTCGCACGGGCTGGGCGTGGGTCCCCTCCTGCGCGTCGCCTATCTGCTGGGGATGCTCTGGCTTCTGTTCTGGGGGGTGCAACTTGCCCTGCGCCAGATTGGGATTGCGCTGGAGGTAGACTCGCGGAGCTGGCTTCTACGCGCCTCCGACTGGGCGCTCACTTATCACAAAGAGGTGATGGCGCTCACTGTGGGGCTGGTTGCAGGGGGTGCGGCGCACTCGCTGCTGGATATGCTCCATACCCGTTTCAAAAGGTGGTTCTGATGAGCGAGTTCTACAAGACGATTCGGGAGTTACCCCCCGACGAGCGCCCGCGCGAGAAGCTGGCGCACTGGGGCGCACACGCCCTGCGCGAACACGAGCTGCTGGCAATCCTGTTGCGCACGGGCACCGCGCAACAGTCGGCTTTGCAGCTCGCCCAGCGCCTGCTCAATGAGTTCAACGGTCTGCGCGGCGTGATGCATGCAAGTGTCCACGAGTTAGCCCAGATCAAGGGCATGGGGTTAGCCAAAGCCACCCAGATTGCCGCCGCGATGGAGCTGGGGCGGCGTGTCGCACTGAGCGCCTATCAGGAGCGCCCGCAAATTCGTTCCCCCGAAGATGTGTATAACCTGCTACGCCTGAGCCTGATTGCCGAGCGTCGCGAGCATTTTATGGCGCTCCTGCTGGACATCAAAAACCGCGTGATGCGCCTCGAGACCATCTCCATCGGCACGCTGGACAGCAGTCTGGTACACCCCCGAGAAGTCTATCGCGTCCTTATTCGTGAGGGCGCCGCGTGCTGGATTGCCGTGCATAACCATCCCAGCGGCGATGCCACCCCCAGCCCGGAAGACATCGCCGTGACGAGACGCCTTCAGGAGGCAGGGCAGCTGCTGGGGATTGAGTTGTTAGACCACATCATCATCGGCGATGGCGTTTTTACCAGTTTTCGAGAGCGCGGGCTGCTTTAGGCAGGAAGTGTGCTATAATATGGGTACGGAAAGGAGCCAGAACGATGTGGAGACGAGCGGTTCTCTTGGGCTGTTTGGGACTGTTGTGGGGTGCGGTTATCGCGCAGCCGCCGCAGATTGCGATTCTCAACGAGCAGGAAAGTAACGATATCATCAGTCTCGCCAACGATATCGGAGCAGTGGGGATTCAATCGGGAACCCGCCGCATGGTCGTGGTGCGCGCCCTGATTAACCCCGACAACGATCTGGACTGGTACCAGTTTACGGTGCCTCAATCGGGGACCTACACCGTGCGTGTCGACACCACCTTCGACTCCGTTGTGGGTATCTACACCTCTTCTGGCACGCTGATTCAGGAAAACGACGACGATGTGCCTAACAACAATAACCTGGGTAATCGCGACACCTCCTTTAACAATGCCGATTCAGGGATTACACGCACGCTGAGTGCAGGTACTTACCTGATTCAGGTGCGGAGCATCGTAGGGTCAGGGGATCTGGCGCGCCTGCGTTATACACTGCGCGTGTTCGATGGCAGTACCGCCCCCGACTACGACCCCTATGAGGTCGATGGCTCCAACGACACCTTCGCGACGGCTACGGAGGTGGGCGCTCTCGCCGATGACTTTACCCTCATCCCGAATGCGTTCCTGCGCTACCGTCAGGGAGACTTTGATTACTACCGTATCGAAATCGGCGCGGGGAACCTCACCGTGCGCACCTATGGCGCAACAGATACCATCGTTACTTTGTATGACGCCGCTTTCAACCCTCTCGCGAACAACGATGATGATCCTCATGACCCTTTTAACCCCTTCACCTCAAGAGTAGCGCTAACGAACCTGCCTGCAGGAGTTTACTACATCCGGGTGGAAGGGTTCAATTATTCTGGCGGGCGCGCGGGAGGCTGGTACGATGTGCTGATTACCGACTACACCCCCGTGCGACGCAACATTTCCGGACAAATCAACTTTGACCGCCAGAACCTGCAAACCGTGCCTTTCGAGATGCAAATCCTCGAAGCTGGCAGTACGACCCTGCTCTACACACGCACTTTCTTTACCAATAGCACAGGCGCATTCACGACTTACACCAACATTCGCTCAGGCACAGTGGATATTGCGGTGCGGGCGCCCACCAGCCTCGTGCGTAAAGTGCGCAATGTGTCCCTGAATACCGATGTCTCAGGATTGGTGTTCAACCTTGTTAATGGCGACATTAACGCCGACAATGTGATTGACGACGCCGACCTGCTTGCCGTTCTGTTCGCTTTCGGGCAAACAGGCGCCCACGAAGCCGACCTCAACGGCGACGGCGTGGTGGACGACGCCGACCTGCTCACGGTGCTGTTTAACTTCGGCATCACGGGCGACTGAGCATGCGGGCGCTTCAGTTCGGAGCGGGCAAAATCGGGCGTGGCTTTTTTGCCGAACGCTACACCCGCTCCGGGCTGGAAGTGGTGTTTGTGGAGGCGCGCTCCGAGCTGGTGCAGAGTCTGAATCGGCACCGCTTCTGCTGGGTGGAATGGCTGGATGGCACGCGCACCCACTGCGCCCCTGTTTCCGCTCTGCTGCCCGAACCAGGCGAGGCACTCGCTCAGGCTTTCTGTGAGGCAGCCGTTGTTTCCACTGCGGTGGGGGTGAATCTGCTGCCCACAATTGCCCCGCTGATAGCCTTTGGACTCCGGGCGCGTGCGGAGGCGCACAAGCCCCCTCTCAACATCCTTCTGGGTGAGAACGACCTGCATGCCGACCGGATTCTGCGTGAGGCGTTGCCTCCCTTAGAAGCTGAGTTCGGGCTGGTGCGGTGCATCATCGGGCGTCAGGTGGTGGCAGAAATCCCAGGCGACCCGCCCGGCGTGCGTGCCGATTCCTACAGCAAGCTTCCCGTAGACGCCGACGCGCTGGTAGGCGACCTGCCGCCCATTGAAGGACTTCAGCCTGTGCGCCCGTTTGAAGTCTACTTCCAGCGCAAGCTCTATGTGCATAACGGCTTGCATGCGCTGATTGCGTATCTGGGCGCAGAGAAGGGCTACGCCACCATCCAGCAGGCACTCAGCGACCCCGAAATCAAGCAGCTCTACTTACGCGGCGCGGAGGCATTGGAACGCGCTTTCCTCAAAGCGTTCACCTTTGACCCTCAGGAACATCGCGAAATGATTGCCGATGTACGCACGCGGATTGAAGACCCCCGCCTGGATGACCCGATTGCACGGGTGGCGCGAGAACCGTTGCGCAAATTGCGCCCCGAGGACCGCCTCGTGGGCGCCTATCGCCTCCTGAAAACGCACGGCGAAGACGCCGAGCCGTTCTGGCGTGCCATTCAGGCTGCCCTGCGCTATCACGACCCCAGCGACCCCGAAGCCGTGCAACTGCAGACCCTGCGACGCGAAAAAGGCGAGGCATGGATTCTTCAGGAATGGTGTCGCTTAGGGGAGTGATTCGCACGCCATTCGGACCCGATCCAGCGCACGCTGAACCCCCACGGTGGGCACAATCCCGCACCCCACCATCGGGCGGATGTGCCAGCCCTGAGGGGTGGACACAATCTCTATCCAGAAGTGTTGCGTGAGGTCGTCTTCCACCACCACCACACGCACCATCCCAATCGCGCGTTCGGGGTCATAGCGTACCTCCTTGAAAAAGACATAAGGCTCGTCGTGGGCATCTTCAGGGTGAAAATGCTCTGGGTCAAAGCGGGCGACACGATAGGTTTCCATCGGCACATCCTCCAGAAGGGGTATGGGGCAGTGTTCCTTTTTGCGCAGGTGGAGTTCGTAGAATCGGGTCTGTCCCGCGCTGAGCCACTTGCGCTCATATTTTGTGTTGACGCCCGGGGGGACCGTGCGAGCGTAAGCCTCAAATCCGGTGTCGGTCAGCTGGCTCAGCACCCAGCCGAAATACTCTTCGTGGTCGGTGAGAAGATAGGCTTCCCCCCCGTCAACGAGGCGACTGTTGACCAGCTGCAAAAACGACTGGCTGAACAGGCGGTGTTTCTGATGGCGCTCTTTGGGCCATGGACACGGGAAGAGGGTATAGACCCGTTGAAGGCTCCTGGGGGCGACGGCGCGTTTAAGAATGGGGCGCACATCCCCGAACATGAGGCGCACATTCGGCACATTCGCCGCCGCACAGCGACGCAACGCCCGCTGCACGCCTTCCCATTCCATCTCCACGCCCACAAAGTTGCGCTCGGGATGTTGAAGCGCCTGTGCCACCAGATAGTCCCCGTTGCCGATGCCGATCTCCATCGTGACGGGGGCGTTATTGCCAAAAAGGTGTTCCCAGTTAATCGGGCGCGGGTGGACGCGCCACAACACCAGCGGTCTCAGCGAACGATAGACAGCACGCATCGGTTAAATAAGCCCTTTTTTGACGGCAATCATTGCCGCTTCGGTGCGCGAGTTTGCATGGAGCTTGAACAAGATGTTCGAGATGTAGTTGCGCACGGTAGCGCGGGCAAGGCAGAGCTCGTCTGCGATTTCCTGATTGCGTTTCCCCTGCGCGATGAGTTTCAAAATTTCCAGTTCGCGCGGCGTGAGATCCAGAATGAGGTCGCTTTTCTGCACCTCCGTCTCACGGAGGCGATTGAACTCTTTTAGAATGCGGATCGCCATCGCGGGATGGAGTATCGATTCGCCGCGCGCCGCCGCCAGAATGCTCTCGATAATCTCCTGCGGAGGGCTATCTTTGAGCAGGTAGCCAATCGCGCCTGCTTTGATGGCCTCAAAGAGCGTCTGCTCGTCCCCCATCACTGTCCAGATGACCACGCGCACATGGGGGGCAGAACGCGCGATGCGCCGCGTGACTTCAATCCCGTTCAGGCGGGGCATTTGAATATCAGTGAGCAACACATGGGGCTCAAACTGCATCGTCAGTTGCAGGGCTTGCTCCCCATCGCCAGCGCATCCAAGCAGGTCAATCTGCTCCTCGGTTTGAAGAATCATCTTCAGAGAACGACACATGGTGGGGTCGTCCTCCGCGATGACCAGACGCACTCGATCCATCATTTTTCACCTCCTATAAGGATTCGGAACTCCACGCGCGTGCCCGCACCCGGCTGACTGAAGATTTGCAGGACTCCACCCAGCGACTCGATGCGCTCGCGCATATGCTGCAGGCCGAACCCGCCCACCGCGATGTCGGGTTCAAAACCGTCGCCGTCATCCTGGACACATCCCCACAGAGTGTTTCCCTCGCGTTTAAAGCATACCCAGAGGGTGCGTGTGTTGGGAGCATGTTTGAGCGTGTTTGTGAGTGCTTCCTGCATGACGCGCGTTAGCATAAGCGCCTGCAGAGGGGTGAGATCAGGCATCGCCTCGGGTGCCTCGAAATGAAGCGTCGCCCCCAGTTGCCGGGCAGTGCGCTGGGCAATCAATCGTACCTGCTCGAAAGCGTTCAATCCATGCTTTGGCTCCAGCTGACGGATGACCAGGCGCGTCTCGTAGTTCGCCTCGCGCAACTGGCTAATCTGCTCTTGAAGGTACTGAAGTTGCTCATCGTTCAGCGCATGAATACGCTGGCTTTGCAGGCAGAAAGCTTCCAGCGCCATCACCACGCGTGAGAGGGTCGCGCCCAGTCCGTCGTGAAACTCCTGTGCGATGCGCTCGCGCTCCTGCGCCAGCTGGCGCTCCTGACGGAGCTGCGCCAGCTCCAGTTGATACTCTTTGTGTGCCCGCAGCACCAGATGGACCAGCCATGCGGTCAGGCTGAGCGCCAGCAGGCGATATCCAAAATCAACCCCTACGGATGAATCCGAGATGGGCGCCACTGCAAAGCCGTAGCCCACCCCCGTCAGCACCAGCATCATCAACAGCACCACAGTGGACATGACCGCTGCTTCTGAGACCAGCAGGGCAAAATAGAGCAGCCACGCCTCGCTCTCGATCCCTCCCGTGAGGCGTACCGCCAGAGTGATGACCCCAATATCGTACATCACCAGCGGCATGGTGAAGGAGAACATCGTGCGCGGGTCGCGTAGCCCCACCCATGTGCGGGCGCCCGCCGAAACAATCCCCAGCGCGGAGAGCAGCAAGATTCCGCCCCAGCCGATTTCAAACGCACCCTGCAGGTGGCGCAACACGCCCCAGCCGATTGCTCCCAGAACAATCAGCCAGACAACACCACTAACACGCGAGAATCGCTCCTGTTCCGCCCCATCCCGCTTCAACGCTCCCACCTACTCTTGAGGCGTGAAGCCTGCCGATACAATCGCATCGTAGAGAGCGGTGGGGGTAGTCTGCTGGGGGTTATACTGAACCTGCAGGCGTTTGGTGAGTAAATCCGCTTCTACCTGAAACACGCCCGGCAGATCCAGCAAGACGCGCTGGAGCGTTCGCACACAGCCTTCGCATTCCATGTCAGGCACGGTCCACTGCGCAGTTTCTCGGGTATCCATCGCCACTCTCCACTTTATCCGAAGTAAAGTATACCCCACCCGAAAGCGTTTCGGGTGGGGTATTGCAGAGCCAGATTTTCAAGGGGTTCAGCAGCCGTTTCCGAAGTGGAACAGCACGGTCAGCAGGTCCGCGTCGTCTACCACGCCGTCGCAGTTGAGGTCTTCAGCGCGCGGTCCGGTTTCGCCAAAGGCGAACAGCACGGCAAGCAGGTCGGCGTCGTCCACGCAGCCGTCGCCGTTGATGTCGCCGCCGCTGGTGCCGTTCGCATCGACGAAGTGCGCGCCTTGCAGCTCGATGATGTACCTGCCCGCTTCGACACTCGTGCCTGACCAGCCCGCCAGCACCTTGCTCTGGGAGACGCCATCGGGGCAACGCACCTGGCGGAAGGTAGCGCTAGTGCCCGGCGCCCAGATGGGTTGACCTCTGTCATCGATGGGGTAACGGTTATAGCGCGTAATGCCCAGCAGGTAGATCCCCGGTTGGGTAATGCAGTTCGTGCGGTTATCAATCCGCGACTGTAGCCCTGTGGTGGCATCCGGGTCATCGTCGTTATGCACGACGCCTTTCCCTGCGCAGTCAAACAGCCACAGCTGCGTGTCGAATCCCGTTACGCCGACGGTGGAAGCGGAGAACTGCGCGGGATTGGTGATGCAGATGACATACAGGTCGGCGTCGTTGGCGCCCATCAGCCCCCGCACGCGAGCCACGGGCGTGTGGCACGGTTCGGCGTCTGAGGCGGTAATCTTCTGGGCTGTGCCAGGCAGGTCGCCTGCGTCACCGCCGCCGTCGTCGGTCTCATCCCAACCCTCAAATGGGGCGCCAGCTTCTGCGCGAATCTCGAGGTCGTCAAAGTAGGCGACGCCCGCACGGTCCGCGGTGGTAACATAGTCAGTACCCAGATTCACATTCGTGGGCGTGGTGGACTGGCTAAAGGTGGCGGAAACGCTCCAGTTGCCCGGATCCTCCGCTTTCGCGGTCGCCTGACCCGAACTGCGGTCATAGGTGAGCTCCAGTTTGATCCACCGCTCGGTGTATTGCCCAGCAGGCGCCTGACCGATCCCCGCGCCGCTGTAGGTGGCACTCCACGAGGTGCCCGCTCGCACCGTGCCGTTGCCGCTGATGGTGATACCCAGCACCGTGCTCGACAAGGTGCCTGTAGAGAGATACAGCCCATAGAGGCGGTTCGCTTGCGTGCTGGCACTGATCCACACATAGGTCGTAACGATTAACAGGTCGTTGCCTGCGCCCCAGTTGAGGTCGCGGCGAATCGAGTAAAACAAGCTGAGGGTGCCCGAATTGTCCCACTTGAGACTTTGAGAACCCGTGCGCGCTTGCTCTGCAGATATCGTCTGGCTGGAACCCGTGCCAGAGCCAGCCGTCCAACCCTGCGTGCCGACGGCAGAGCTCCCCGCCGTGAAATCGGGTGGCTCCCAGCTCGTGGTATACAGCACCTGGGCGTGCGCACTGAGCGCAAGACTACCAACTGCGCCTAAAACCCATAGACTCTTCAAAGGTCGCATCGTATGCCTCCTTTCTAAGGTGGTATTGCTGGGAGAAATTATACACCATTTTCCGTATGAGTACCTGCTGGAGGCTCATATCTGGGCGCAAAAAGGTGGGTTGTTCGGCAAGACGGTATCAACCCTTATGAGCCTTGATAATGAGACACTCAAGACAAATATTAGCCTGAGGCTCAGCAAACGGGAACTTTTTGCCCGCAAATCGGGTATACTCTGCACAGAAGCATCCTGTGTAACCGAAAATAAGACGACGGAGGGAACAACCTATGGGTAAAGTTGTGGGTATTGATCTGGGAACGACCAACTCGGTAATTGCCGTGCTGGAAGGCGGCGAGCCTGTGGTGATTCCGACCGCGGAGGGTGGACGCCTGTGCCCTTCGGTGGTGGGGTTCACCAAAACGGGCGAGCGTCTGGTGGGCGCACCCGCCAAGCGTCAGGCAATTGTAAACCCCGAAAACACCATCTTCTCTATCAAGCGTTTTATGGGGCGACGCTATGATGAGGTAGAGGAAGAGCGCAAGCGCGTGCCCTACAAAGTGGTCGCCGACAGCAAAGGGGACGCCGCCGTGTATATCCCCGCGGTGGATAAGACCTACCGTCCCGAAGAAATTTCGGCGATGATTCTGCAAAAGCTCAAGGCGGACGCCGAAGCCTATCTGGGCGAACCCGTTACGGCGGCAGTGATTACCGTGCCTGCCTACTTCAACGACGCCCAGCGTACCGCCACTAAGAACGCAGGCGAGATTGCGGGGCTGAAAGTGTTGCGCATCATCAACGAGCCGACGGCTGCCGCGCTCGCCTACGGGCTGGACAAAAAGTCCAACGAGACGATTCTGGTGTTTGACCTGGGTGGCGGCACCTTCGATGTGTCGATTCTGGAAGTGGGCGACGGCGTGTTCGAAGTCAAATCGACGGCAGGCGACACCCACCTCGGCGGCGATGATTTCGACCAGCGTATTGTCGACTATCTCGCTGACGAGTTCAAGCGCGAGCATGGGATTGACCTGCGCCAGGACCGTCAGGCGTTGCAGCGCCTCAAGGAAGCCGCCGAGCGCGCCAAGATTGAGCTTTCCAGCGTAACGACTACCACCATCAACCTGCCGTTCATCACCGCCGACGCCAGCGGTCCCAAACACCTTGACATGACGCTCACCCGCGCCAAGTTTGAAGAACTCTGTGCCGACCTGTTCGAGCGTCTCAAGGGACCGATGTTCCGTGCGCTGGAGGATGCAGGGCTGAAACCCACCGACATCGACGAGGTGGTGCTGGTGGGAGGCTCCACACGCATCCCGAAAGTGCAGGAGATGGTGCGCCAGATTACGGGCAAAGAGCCGCACAAGGGGGTCAACCCCGACGAGGTGGTGGCGATTGGCGCGGCGATTCAGGCGGGCGTGCTGTCGGGCGAGGTCAAAGATATCGTGCTGCTCGATGTGACTCCGCTCTCGCTGGGGATCGAGACCAAAGGCGGCATCTTCACCGTGCTGATCCCGCGCAACACCACGATCCCGACGCGCAAGTCGGAGATTTTCACCACCGCGGCGGATGGTCAGACCAGCGTGGAGGTGCGGGTCTATCAGGGCGAGCGCCCGATGGCGCGCGACAACAAGCTGCTCGGCGTGTTCCATCTGGATGGCATCCCGCCCGCGCCTGCTGGAATCCCGCAAATTGAGGTAACTTTTGATATTGACGCGAACGGTATTCTGCAGGTGTCGGCGAAAGACCTCGGCACGGGGCGCCAGCAGAGCATCCGCATCACGGGTTCCACCAACCTCACGCGCGAAGAGGTGGAGCGCATGATTCGTGAGGCGGAGGCGCACGCCGAGGAAGACCGCCGTGCCCGCGAACGCGCTGAGATGCTCAACCGCGCCGACAAACTCACCTACGATGTGGAGCGCCTCCTCAAAGAGCATCAGGATAAGGTCTCTGCAGGCGACCGCGAACGCGCCGAGACTCTCATTCGCGACCTGCGCTCGGCGATTCAGACGCAGGACCACGAGCGTGTCGCCAGCCTCATGAGCGAACTGGAGAGCCTCTCCTATCGCATCACCGAGCAGCTCTATCAGCGCGTCTCCTCCGAAGCGGGCAGCACCACCAGCACGAACACACCCCCGCCCGGCGGAGACGATGTGATCGACGCGGAGTACCGCGAGGAGCGCTAAGGAGGAGGTGAGACGGCGTGCGAGACTACAAGGACTACTACGCCATCCTGGGGGTTCCGCGCAACGCCACCGAAAAAGAGATCAAGGCGGCGTATCGCAAGCTCGCACGCCAGTATCACCCCGATGTGAACCCCGGGGATAAGGAAGCCGAAGAGAAGTTCAAAGAAATCAACGAGGCGTACCAGGTGCTTTCGGACCCCGAAAAGCGCGCCGCCTACGACCGCTATGGTGAGCAATGGCAAGCCTATCAGCGCATGCGCGAGCAGTACGGCGAGGGCTTCCAGCCAGAAGGTGGTTTCGGCGGCATGCCCTTCGGGTTCGAAAGCTTCGCCGATTTTATTGAGCAGCTGCTCCGCGGGGGCGGGGGCTTCCGCGCCACTGGCTTCCACGCCCCGCCCCGCGATATTGAACAGACCATAGAAATTGACCTGCAGGACGCGATTCATGGCGCCACACGCACCCTGCAGCTCAATCTGGAAGAGGTCTGCCCGCGGTGCGGCGGCTTGGGCGAGCTGCGCGACCACCAGCAGACCTGCCCTGCCTGTGGCGGGCGCGGGCGCAAGCGGTTCAGCCTGCTGGGCGTGGAGATGCCCTGTGATGAGTGTGAGGGCACAGGGCGTGTGAGTGCGCTCTGCCCCACCTGCGGTGGGAGTGGAGTTGTGCGGCGCACGCGCACGATCACCGTGAAAATCCCGCCGGGCGTCGCCGAAGGGCAGCGCCTGCGACTCGCGGGCGAGGGGCTGCCAGGGAGCAACGGACAGCGCGGCGATCTTTATTTGCGCATCAAAATCAAGCCCGACGCCCGTTTCGAACGCAAAGGCAACGATCTCTATGTGGATGTGGATGTGGATTACCTGACCGCGATTCTGGGCGGCGAGGTCAGTGTGCCCACGCCCAACGGTACGGTTACGATGAAAGTGCCCCCTGGCACGCAGAGCGGCACGCGCTTCCGCCTCGCTGGCAAGGGGATTCCGCTGGGGCAGGGCAAGCGGGGCGATTTGTATGCCCGCGCCCGAATCGTGGTACCGCGCTCGCTCACCCCGCGCGAACGCGAACTGCTGGAGCAACTGCGCCAGCTGCGTCAACAGGAGGTGAAAGCGTGAAAAACCGTAAAAATGCCCCTTCCACGGAACCTGTCTATCTGATTAGCGTCGCCGCGCGCATGTCAGGACTCCATCCGCAAACCCTGCGCCTCTACGAGCGGCTGGGGCTGATTAAACCCCACCGCGTCGGCAGAAGCAAGCGCCTCTACTCGGAGGCAGATATTGAACGCCTGCGCCGCATTCAGCACTTCACGCAGGAGCTGGGCGTTAACCTGGCAGGCGTGGATATCATTCTGCGCCTGCTGGAACGCATGGAGCAGATCAACCGCGAAGTGGAAGAGATTATCGAGCAAACGAACGCCCGCATTCTGCAACTGATTGAAGAGTATAACCTGCCCGTAGACCCCAACACGCTGTTGATTCGCTACGAGCGGCTGGACGAGGAAGGCTAAGGCGGGTAGAAAGCGTTTTCGTAGTGTCGCACCTGAGGGGGCGAGTGGGTGAGGTCTATCACCACCACATCGAATCGGCAGGCGGTGAAGGGGAGCGCCGGGTGTTCATCAAGATAGCGCTGGGCGAGGGCAGCGAGTTGCGCTTGCTTACGGGCGTCGATGCTTTCTTCCGCTTCGCCGAACTGGCGCGAGCGGCGCGTTTTAACCTCCACAAACACCAGCAGCCCCTCTTTCTGGGCAATCAGATCAATCTCGCCCTCGCGTTTGCGCCAGTTGCGCTCCAGAATGCGGTAGCCCTGCGCCTGAAGATATTCCCGCGCGCGCTCCTCGCCCCAGCGTCCGAGTTGATGGCGTTTCATTCGCCTGTCTGCCCGAAGTTAAACAGCACAGTTAGCAGGTCGGCGTCGTCCACCGCACCGTCGCCGTTTATGTCTTCGGGGCGCGCACCCGTTTGCCCGAAGGCGAACAGCACGGCAAGCAAGTCGGCGTCGTCGATTGCATTATCGCCGTTGATGTCGCCAGGGATCAGCGTGAGGTTGAGGTTGCTCACGCCGGGGTAGCGCATGCGCACATTCGGCACGCGCTTTGTGAGCGTGCCTTGCGCCCGAATTGCCAGATCGCGATAGCCCAGCTGGTTCGGCTCCAGAAAGACGCCGATATCGAAGTTGCCCGTGCTGTCGGCGTTGCCCGTTGCAGAAGCCAGCGTCGTGCTACCGTTGAGCGGGCGCACAAGGATTTCCACCTCTTTGCTGGTATACGAGCCGACATAGCCTGCAATCGTGATGCGCCCCCGCACGGGCACGGTCAGCGCTTTGAGAACCGAGGCGCCCACATCGATGCGCCCATACGCTACATAGTTGCCCGGCACGGGCATAGCGGTGCTTTCAATCAGCTCGCGTACCACCTGCGCCCGTGCAACGGAGCGATCCGTGGGCGAATCGGCAACCAGCGGGTACAGCAGCAACGCCTGCGCGGTGACGAACGGCGCGGCAAAGGAAGTGGCGCCTGCCGTGTGGCGCGCATACCCACCGCTGCTTGTGGTGCTCCATGCATCCCCGCTGGGCGCTGCCACCTCTACCCATGCGCCGTAAGAAGATTGAGCGCTCTTTGTATCGTCCAGATTTGACGCTGCCACCGCAATACACACTGGGTAGTACGCAGGGTAGAAAGGGCTCGTGTTATTGTTGTTCCCCGCTGCGGCGACCACCACAACCCCTGCGTTCCATGCATTCTGAAGGGCGGTGTTCACCGAAGGCATCGCGCTGTTGCTTCCCAGACTGAGGTTAATCGCATGGGCGCCCTGCGATACCGCATAGCTGATCCCATCTATCAAGTCGTTCAGGTATCCCTGCCCTCCATCTGTGAAGACTTTAATCGGCAGGATTTTGCCTTCAGGCGACACGGCTGCAATCCCCACGCCGTTATTGGTGACGGCGCCTGCGATTCCCGTAACAAAAGTGCCGTGCCCGAAGGGGTCGCTGGGGTCGTCGTCGTCATTACCGAAGTCCCAGCCGTTCAGCAGGCGCGTTTGCAGGTCCGGGTGGGTGTGCAGTACGCCCGTATCCAGAATGCCTGCGATGAAGTTGGGGTCGCCGCGCCAGTAATCCCATCCCAGCGGGCAGCGGATCACCCGCAGGGCGTCCTGCTGGCTCCAGCGTGGGTCGTTCGGCTCCCACGCCAGCTCCAGCTGGTAGTTGGGGTCTGCCTGTAATACCCAACCTGTGCGCTTGAGCTGCGCGCAGAGCGCGGGCACATCGGCATAGGGGCTGACCTGCCAGTATTCAAAATCGAGCCAGTCGTTATAGCCAAAGAGTTGCGCATTCACCAGCGTACGGAGCATCGCGCGTTCGCCCGGTGTGAGTTCAGGACGAAACTGCACTATCAGTTGCCCCGGCGCATAGTTGGGCGTGAGTGTTCGCAAGGATTCCTGCCCAAACAAACTCACAAGCAGACCTGCCAGAACAATTACAAGCCATCCCTTTCGCATGGAGGACCTCCGCTTTATTATACACCAGTTTTTTCGCTTTCGGGGCTGGGAACGGTGCGAGTTTTGGGGCAAGGTATAATCCTGTGTTGATGCCGCGTGTTTCGTTGGACTCGCTTGTGGAGGGCGTGCGTCGTCGGGAGACCCGCGCGATTGCCCGTGCCATCTCGCTGGTGGAAGATTCCAGTCCCACGCGCCTGGAGCTGCTAACGCAGCTGTTTCCTCACACCGGGCATGCCTACAAAGTGGGCATCACAGGCGCTCCCGGCGCAGGCAAAAGCACGCTCACCTATCAATTGATTCCGCGCCTGACCCAGCAGGGGTTCCGTGTGGCGGTGCTGGCGGTAGACCCGACCAGCCCGTTCAGCGGGGGCGCAATTCTGGGTGATCGCATCCGCTTCGACGAAGAGTTCAGGGAGGTCTATATTCGCTCTCTTGCCAGTCGGGGTAGTCTGGGGGGCTTATCGCGGGGCGTGCCGCCAGCAGTGCGCGTGTTGGAAGCGGCGGGCTATGACCTGATTCTGATTGAAACCGTGGGCGCGGGGCAACTGCAGGTGGATGTGCGCTATGTCGCCGACACGGTGCTGCTGGTGCTGGTGCCCGAAGCGGGCGATGTGGTTCAGGCGATGAAGGCGGGCATTATTGAGATTGCCGATGTGTATGTGATTAACAAAGCTGACCGCGAGGGCGCAGGGCGTATGCGGATGGAACTGCGCAACGCGCTGGAGCTGGGTGGACGACCCAAAGGCTGGAACCCGCCCATCCTGCTCACCGAAGCGGTCAACGGGAAGGGAATCGACGAAGTGGTTGCCCACATGCTGGAACATCGCCGCTATCAGCAGGAGTCGGGAGGCTGGCATCAGCGGCGGCGCGAGCAGCTGGAATGGGAACTCCAATCGCTCATTCACGATGCCCTGGAGCGCCAGGCGAAAACGCTCACCCGCCAGCTGTTTGACGCCCAGACGCTGGAAAAAATCCTCGCCGGCGCGGAGAACCCCTTCCCCCGCATTCTGGAGTGGTTGCGATAGGGTACAATTCGGCTGTTATGCGCGTTGCGCTATGGCTTGCCTGGCTGGGCATGCTGGCTCTGGTGGGGCTGGCGTACCTGTGGGTTCCTCCCGCGCAGGCGTTCAAAGAACCCGAAACCGCCCGCATCATCGTGTTCCATGTGCCTGCGGCGTTTATTTCGGTCGGCTGCTTTCTGCTGGGGGGCTTCTTCGGGTGGCGCTACCTGCGACGGCGCGACCCGCTGGACGATGCCCGCTCCTGTGCCTGCAACGAGGTTGGTTTGCTGTTCGGCGTTCTCACCACCGTGACGGGCATGGTGTTCGCCCAGCAGCAGTGGGGCAAGGCGTGGCACTGGGACCCCCGTCAGACCACGATTGTGATTCAGCTGCTGATTTACGCCGCCTATTTTGCCTTGCGGGCTTCGATTGAAGATGAGTCGCAGCGCGCGCTGCGGAGCGCGGGCTACACCGTGTTCGCGGCGCTGACCGTGCCCCTGTTGATTTTCATCATCCCGCGCATCCCTGCGATTGCCGAGATGTCGCTCCACCCCAGCAATGTGGTGGCGCAGAAGGGGGCGCTGGACTTTCATTATCGCACGGCGTTTTACTTCGGTGTGCTGGTGTATGCGCTGATGGCGTTTGGGATGTACCGCCTGCGACTGCAGGTGTTTGCGCTGGAGGAGCAAATTCGTGAACTGGCAGAGCGTTCTGGCAGTGGTGATCGGTATCGTGTGGGTTGGAATCTCAGGGTATCTCCTGTGGCAGAAGGCGCGGATAGCGAACCTGCAGAAAAAGCTCCGTGAGCTTCAGAAGCGGGTGTAGACCTCCCAGCGGATGCGCGCCATCAGATAGCTGATGACCGATTCCGCGCCGCGGTTGAGGTTCACCCCCACAGGGGTCAAGCCGTCGTAGACCACGCCTGTTTCGGGGTCATAGAGCGCAATCTGGTGGATATTATCGCCGTGATACCACATCAGGGCGCGCTGGGCGTAGCGCAGGAACGGCTTGTAGCGCTCAAAGCCCTGCCACGCATCTAAAAACGCCTCCACGGTGGCGCCCGCACAGATGGGCTGCTGGTCAAACATCGCTCGAATCCTGCCGCGGAAGTACCAGCCGTCGCTGCCGATGGGGTTAAAGTAGCCCACCTCGGAGAAGGTGGTCTCGGCGAGGAACTCGAACGCCTCACGGGCGATTCGAATCCACTGCGGGTTTTGCAGGCGCAATCCTGCCAGCAACAGCGCCTGCGGGATGCGGGGGTTGTCGTAGGTCAAAAACGGCTCGAACCAGCGCCAGTCGGGTTCGCGAGTGTGCTGATAGCGTTCGGCAAGGATGCGTCCCAGCGCGTGCAGGCGGTGCGGGTCTTCTTCCTCCATCAGCAGGAAGGCAATAGAGCGCGTGGGCTGGATGGTGAGCGCGTGGGGCAGGGCGAGTTCCAGCAGTTTCTGGGCGCGGGATGCCCATTCGGTCTGGGGGAGCGCTTTGCGCAGGGTCTGGAGCGCCCACACCGTGCGCCCGAACGAGTCGTCGCTGCCCACCTCATCAATCCAGCGCCCCTCGGCGTCGCGAAAGTTGTGGAAGCGCCCACTGGGCAACTGGGCTTGCTCGATATAGCGCAAACAAATCTCAATCAGCTGCTCAGGGAAGGTGGGGTCGTCGCAAATGAGCCAGTCAGGCTGCTTGGGGAGCAGCTGATAGAGCCACACGCCGACAATCAGCCCGCGTGCCTGGTCGTCTATTGAGAAGCCGTGTTCCACCCACGGCTCGGCGTAGCGCGTGTGTTGCCAGATGCCGAGCGGAGTGGTGAGACGAGCCAGATGCGTGAGCCGAACAGGCGGTAGCGCGAGTTTCTGGGTGCGACGCATGCGAACGCAATTATACCCCAGCCCCGCTCGCAGGAACCCTTGCTCCAGAGGCGAACGGATAATGCCGACAATTTCAGGGGAACCCCGTGAAATTCGTGGGGATATGCGTTGTGATTGAGGGAGACAATGGCATCAGCGAACCTACCGATTGGCGGGATTGTGCGGTTTCGTGGGCGCGAATGGGTGTTGCTGCCCAGCAACGATTCAGAAACCTATCGCCTGCGCCCGCTCACAGGCATGGGCGAAGACCCCGTTGAGGTCGACAAGCCGCTGAGCCAGCTGATTGGCTACACGCTACCCTTTGAGCGGGTGGAGCCTTCGGTTTTCCCCCTGCCAGAGCCGAAGCAGGTGAGCGATTCCGAGAGCGTGCGGCTGCTGTGGCATGCGGCGCGGTTGCTGTTGCGCGAGGGCGCGGCGCCCCTGCGCTCGATGGGACGCCTCTCCATCCGTCCCCATCTGTATCAGCTCGTGCCGCTGCTGATGGCACTCCGCCAGAACCCCGTCCGCCTGCTGATTGCCGACGATGTGGGCGTCGGCAAAACGATTGAGGCAGGGCTGATTGCCCGTGAGATGTGGGACCGCGGCGAAATTGAACGGCTCGCCGTGCTATGCCCGCCCTACCTGTGTGAGCAATGGCAGCGCGAGCTGTCCGAAAAGTTCAACCTGCCCGCTGTGGTGGTCAACTCCAGCACGCTCGCCCAACTCGAACGCGCCAAACCCGAGGGCGTCCACCTTTATCAGCACTACCGCGTGCTGGTCATCAGCATCGACTGGGTGAAATCCGAACGCCACCGCTACCTGTTCTTGCAGATGTGTCCCGAGCTGGTGATTGTGGACGAGGCGCATAACGCGATTCCCGCCAGCACGCCCGCGCAGCAGCGCTACGAGCTGGTACGCACGCTGGCGCAGAACCCCCAGCGCCACCTGATTCTGCTGACCGCCACCCCCCACAGCGGCATCGCCGATGCGTTCCAGAAACTGCTGGCGCTGCTGAATCCGCAGTTTGAACACTGGGAGTTCAGCAACCTCACGGAGGCGCAACGCGACCAGCTCGCGCGACACTTCGTGTTGCGCACGCGCGGCGATATCGAAAAAGAGTGGGGTGCCCACGCCTGCTTTCCAAAGCGTGAAGTGAGCGACGCGACCTATACCCTCTCACCGCTCGCCCGCAAGCTGTTCGCCGAGACCTACGATTACTGTCTGCAAATCCTGCCAGAAAGCGGGCGGCTCCCCAAAGAGAGTGCCCAGCGGGCGCGCTACTGGGCGGCGCTCGCCCTGCTCCGCAGCGTGATGTCCAGCCCCGAAGCCGCCCTGCAAGCCATCCAGAACCGACGCAACGCCCTCCAGAGCCTGTGGGACACCGAAGACTCCGACACGCTCACGCGCGACTATGTGGAAGACCCCAGCCTCCGCCTGCCCGAAGATGAGGCGCCCAGCATCGCCCTCGAAATGGCAACGCTCTCCCACACCGAGCAGAACCGCCTGCGCGACATCGCCAGAATCGCACGCCAGATTCTGGAGCAACGCGCCGACAACAAAGTGGCAGGCTGTATCCAGCTCGTGCGAGACCTGCTGCGCGAAAACTTCATGCCCATCGTCTGGTGTCGGTTCATCGCGACTGCCGAGTATGTCGCCCGCTGTTTGCGCGAGGCGCTGACCGAGGAATTCCCCGACCTGCAAATCGTGTGCCTCACGGGGCGCCAGAGCGACGAAGAACGCCGCATGCAGGTGGACGCCCTCAGCGCTGACGCCCCCCGCGTGCTGGTCGCCACCGACTGCCTCGCCGAAGGCATCAATCTGCAGGACAAATTCAACGCCGTCATCCACTACGACCTCCCGTGGAACCCCAACAAGCTCGAACAGCGCGAGGGGCGCGTGGACCGTTTCGGACAGCGGTCGCCCACCGTGCGCACCTACCGCTACTACAGCCCCGACAACCCGGTGGACGGCGTGGTGATTCGCGTGCTGCTGGAAAAGGCGCACGAGATTCGCAAAACGCTGGGCACCTATGTGCCCGTGCCCGAAGAGAGCGAGAGCCTGATTGAAGCGCTGGTGAACGCGATGTTCCTCTCGCGGCGCCCCAGCCCGCAGCTGACCCTCGAACTCGATACACCTGCCCTCCAGCAACTCACCCTGCGAATGCAACGCGATGCCGAGCGCGAACGCACCAACCGGACCCGCTTCGCCCAGCGCGCCCTCAAACCCGCCGAAATTCAGAGCGAACTGGACGCCGTAGACCAGGTGCTGGGCGACCCGAACCTCGTGCAACGCTTCGTCACCGAAACGCTCCAGCGGCTGGGCATCCCCCTCAAGCCCGACCCGCGCGTGCCGAACCGCTGGATTCTGGAGGCGCACCTGGTGGAGAACACGCCGAACCTGCCCGCCGCCATCCGCAACGCGCTCCCCCACTTGCCGCGCGGACAGAAGCGCTGGTACTTCAGCTTCGTTTCGCCCACGCCCGAAGGCGCCGTCTACCTGGGGCGCAACCATCCGCTGGTGCAAACGCTCGCCCACTATCTGTTTGAGCTGAGCATGGCGGGGGGTTCCAATGCGCTTGTCAACCGATGTGGTGCGATTGCCACTCGCGAGGTTTCGCGCCCGCTTGCCCTCTATCTGCTCCGCCAGCGCTACCTGCTCCACCAGCCGAACCGCGTGCCTCAGCTCGCTGAAGAGTGCCGCCTGCTCGCCCTCGCCCTCGAGAACCCCTCGGAGGCGATGGGACACGAGGCGGCGCTCGAGCTGTTCGAAAAAGCGACCCCCAGCGCAAACCTGCCCCCCGACGCCAAAACTCGCTGGCTCCAGCGCGCGCTCGAACGCTGGCACGACGGCGCCCTGCACACCCACTACCACGCCCACCTCCAGCAACGCCTGCACACCCTGCAAGAAAGCCACCGCCGCCTGCGCCAGACGCTCCTGCAAAGCCACCACGCCCTTCAGCTGGAACCCCAGAACCCGCCCGACCTGATCGGGATTCTGACGCTCATCCCCCACACGGAGGCGCACCCATGAAAACGACCCAGGTCATCCGAATCGAAGGCGGACTGTTCAGCGCGGACATCCTCGAACGGCTCCAGCAGGGCGACCTGCCCGGGCAAAAGCCAAGCGACTTCAACTGCAAAAACGAAAACGAGCTGCTCAACCTGATTGCCGCGCTCTACGAAGACGCGCGCGCCCTCTATCAGCGGTTTCGGCAGGAACACGAGCGCATGCCTGAAACCGAGAGCGATACCACCCTCACCCGCCAGCGGTGGGTCCTCCCACTACTGACCCTGCTGGAGTACCGCCCTGAGTTCAATCCCGAATCGTATCTGGTGGAGCAGACCCGCTATCGCATTTCGCACCGTGCGGACGCCGCGCCCGACGCGCCGCCCGTGCATATCGTGGGTAGACGCCAGTCGCTGGATCGGGTAGACCCCCACGCCACGCCCCGACGCGCCCCCCACGCCCTCCTGCAAGAGTTCCTGAACCGCACCGAACACCTGTGGGGCATCGTGACCAACGGCGCCACCCTCCGCCTGCTCCGCGACAGCACCTACCTGCGCAAACTCTCCTATATTGAGTTTGACCTGGACGCCATCTTCGAGGGGCAGCAGTTCGAGGCGTTCGTGCTACTTTATCGCTTGCTCCATCGCAGTCGCCTGCCCAGCGGCTACGCCGACGCCCACCACTGCCTGCTGGAGCAATATTACCGCCTGAGCGAGGAGCAGGGCGGGCGCATCCGCGAGCGCTTGCGTGAAAGCGTCGAGAACGCGATTGTCCGCCTCGCGAACGCCCTGCTACAGCACCCCCACAACCCGCCCTGCGCTCGAGGCGAAATCCCCGACGCCCACACGCTCTACCAGCACCTGCTGCGCCTGGTTTACCGTATCCTGTTCCTGCTGGTGGGCGAAGAGCGCGGACTTATCAGCCCCTCCGAACGCTATCGCAACCACTACAGCATCAGCCGCCTGCGCCCCCTCACCCAGCGCTACTACCACGACGACACCCACGAAGACCTCTGGTACAGCCTGCGCGTGCTGTGGGAGTGCCTGCGCAACCCCGACCTGGGGCAATACCTGCAGTTAGACCCGCTCAACGGCGAGCTGTTCACCCATCTGCAACTGGAAGACTGGCAGCTGTCCAACCGCGACCTGCTGGACGCGCTCAAGGCGCTCTTTTACTACGAGGACCCCGACACCCGCGCCACCCGCGCCGTGAACTACGCCGCGCTCGATGTGGAAGAGCTCGGTTCCGTGTACGAAAGCCTGCTGGAACTGCATCCCGTGATTGACGCCAGCGACCCCCACAAACCCCGCTTCGAGTTCCTGCAGGGCAGCGAGCGCAAAACCACAGGCTCCTACTACACCCCGCCCGAACTGGTCGCTGAACTGGTGGAGCAGGCGCTCTTGCCTGTCATTCAGCAGCGGCTCGCCGATAAAACCACGCCCGAAGCGAAAGAGCGCGCCATCCTCGACATTCGCGTGCTGGACCCCGCCTGCGGCAGCGGGCACTTCCTGCTGGCTGCCGCGCGCCAGCTCGCCCGTGAACTCGCCCGAATCCGCCACGAGAACCCCTCGCCCGAACACCTGCGCCACGCCCTGCGCGAAGTAATTGCCCACTGCCTCTACGGCGTGGACAAAAACCCGCTCGCCGTCGAACTGTGCAAACTCGCCCTCTGGATTGAAGGGCACAACCGCGGCAAGCCCCTCTCGTTTTTAGACCACCACATCCGCTGCGGCGACTCGCTGGTGGGCGTGCGCAACCTGGAAACCCTGCTCCAGGGCATCCCCAGCGACGCCTACGACCGCCCCGAACGCCCACCCAGCCTGCGCGAACTTAAAAAACGCAACGAACTCGAACGCGCAGGACAACGACTCCTCGGCAACCCCACCCACGAGGAGCTTCACCACAGCGCAATCCTGATGGAAACCCTCAGCCGCGAACCCGACGATACCCCCGAACAGGTGCGCCAGAAACACCAGCTCTATCAGCGCCTGCAACACCAGATGGAGCCTCTGCGCACGGCGTGCGACCTGTGGGTGAGCGCCTTCTTCTGGGAGCGCATCGACGCCAGCACGCCCACCACAGGCGATGTGTATCAAGCCCTCGAGAACCCCAGCGGGCTGAACCCCACCATGCGCGCCCGCGCCGCAACGCTCGCCCACCAGCACCGATTCTTCCACTGGTTTCTGGAATTCCCCGAAGTCTTCCTCGCGGGCGGTTTTGATGTCGTGCTGGGCAACCCGCCGTGGGAACAGATCCAGCTGGAAGAGCAGGAGTTCTTTGCCAGTCGGGACGCCACGATTGCGAACGCGCCCAATGCCGCCGCCCGCAAACGGCTCATCCAGAAACTGCGCGAAACGAACCCCGATTTGTGGGGCGAGTATCAGCGCGCCCTGCACGCCGCCGAAAGCGTCAGCCGATTCTTGAGAGCCTCCTGCCAGTACCCTCTCACAGGGCGCGGGCGAATCAACACCTACTCGGTGTTCGCCGAGCGGGCGCGCAGCCTGCTGAAACCGGGCGGTCGCATGGGCATGGTGATTCCCACCGGGATCGCCACCGACGATACCAACAAACACTTTTTCGCCGAGATTGTGAAACACGGCGAACTGGTCAGCCTGTACGATTTTGACAACCGCGCGAAGCTGTTCCCTGCCGTCAACAGCCTGATAAAGTTTTGCCTGCTGACGCTGGAGCGTGCGGGCGGGGGCGTGCCCCACAACCGCCGCGCCCAATTCGCCTTCTTCTGCCATCGCCCCGAAGAGTTGCGCGACCCGCGCAAAATCCTCACCCTCACCCCCGACGAATTTGCCCTGCTGAACCCCAACACGCGCACCCTGCCCATCTTCCGCACCCAGCAGGACGCCGAACTGACCAAAGCCATCTACGCGCGCGTGCCCGTGCTGGTGAACGAACGCACGGGGCAAAATCCATGGTCAGCCTCTTTCAAGCAGGGTCTATTCAACATGGCTTCAGACTCCCACCTCTTTCGCACGGCGGCGGAGCTGGAAGCGCAGGGCTTTCAGCGGGTGGGCAACCGCTTTGTGAAGGGCGCGGAGGTGTGGCTGCCGCTCTACGAGGCGAAGATGATCTGGCTCTGCGACCACCGCTACGGAACCTACGAAGGCGTACAGAGCCGCTCCAGCACGCAGCTGCCCACCCCCACCGACGCCCAGCACGCCGACCCCGCCTTCCTGGTTCAGCCATGGTACTGGGTTCCCGCCGAGCAGGTACACGAGCGTCTGAGCGACTGGAAACACCCCTGGCTGCTGGGATTTCGGGATATAACGAACGCTACAACCGAGCGCACAGCAGTTTTTAGTTTGTTGCCAAAGGTAGGATTGGGACACAAAGTTCCTATAATGCTATTTGAAGAAGCAACTCCGATATCGCTGTCCGTACTCTTAGCGAATACTACGATGATGGTTTTCGATTTCATCGCCCGTCAAAAGCTGGGAGGTGTAACAATGAGCTTTTTCTATGTCAAACAGTTTTCCGTCCTCCCGCCCACTGCCTACACTCATGCGAACCTGCGCTTTATTGTGCCGCGCGTGCTGGAGCTGGTCTACACGGCGTGGGACATGAAGCCGTTTGCGGACGATGTGTGGCGGGATGCGGACGCCGATTTGCGCCATGCGATTCGCGCCCAGTGGGAGGCGAACGCCGCCGAGACGGGCGGGCATTCGTGGCAACCGCCCGACTGGGTTCGCGCCTACCCTGAGATTGAGACCGACCCGCAAAAGGGCATCCCGCTGCCGCCGTTTCGGTGGGAGCCAGAGCGCCGCGCCCGAATCCGCGCCGAGCTGGACGCTTACTACGCCAAACTGTATGGGCTGACGCGCAAGCAGCTGCGCTACATTTTAGACCCCGCCGACCTGACCCCCGCCGAACTGGAAGACCTTTTAGACCCCCACGAGGAGGTCGCCGACCCGCTGGAGCCGCAGGGCTACGCCGCGCGCATGCGCGCCTCCGACTTCCCCAGCGAAACCTTCCGCGTGCTGAAAGAGAAAGAACTGCGCGACTACGGCGAATACCGCACCCGCCGCCTGATTCTGGAGGCGTGGGAACGGCTCCAGAGGGTACAATCCCACCACAGTTTACAGGAGGGGCGCGATGAGCCTGTTTGAACTGCATCGGCGGATGATTGAGGAGTACGAACAGTTCGTGCATTCGTTTATGCAGATAGCCGACCCGCGGGCGCGCGCGTTCGCCGTGCAGGCGCTTAAAGAGCAAAACTACCTCTGGCCACCGCCGATGCTCCAGCTCAGCCCCGCCTATCAATATGGCGCGCCGATGGAACAACTGGTGCAGGAGGGCGTGCTCCACCCCGAAATCCCGCGCATCTTCTGCAACGCCGACGGCGTGCCCTATCGGCTGTTCGCCCATCAGGAGCGCGCCCTGCGACTGGCGCACGCAGGACGCAGCTATGTGGTCACCAGCGGCACGGGGTCGGGCAAAAGCTTCACCTATCTCATCCCGATTGTGGACTACCTGTTGCGCCATCCCGAAGCGCGGGAGCGCGTGGTCGCGCTGATTGTGTACCCGATGAACGCGCTGGTCAACTCCCAGCTGCGCGCGCTGGAAAGCCTGCAAAAGCAATACGAGCAGCGTGTGGGGGGACAGTTCCCCGTGCGCTTTGCCAAGTACACGGGCGAGACGCCGCAGGAGGCGCGTCAGGAGATGCGCCAGCAGCCCCCGCAAATCTTGCTCACCAACTACATGATGGGCGAGCTGCTGATGGTGCGGCGCGAAGACCAGGCGCTGTTTGGCGACCACACGCTGAAGTTTCTGGTGTTCGACGAGTTGCACACCTATCGGGGGCGTCAGGGGGCGGATGTGGCGATGCTGGCGCGCCGCCTGAAAGAGCGCTATGGGGCGGAAGACCTGCGCCACATTGGCACCTCCGCCACGATGGTTTCCGAGCCGGGCGCGTCAGCCTTCGAACAGCGTCGGGCGGTTGCGCAGTTCGCGACCACCTTTTTTGGGCATCCGTTTGAGGTGGACGATATCGTCGACGAGCAGTTGGCGCCTGCCACGGAGGGGGGCGAGCCGAGCGTGGCGGAGTTGCAGGCGGTGTGGGGGCAGCCGTTTCCAGAGTCGCTGGACGAGTTGCGCCGTCATCCGCTGGCGCGCTGGGTGGAGTCGGCGTTCGGGCTGGAGCGCGATTCAGCAGGCAACCTGCGCCGACGCGCCCCGCGCTCCATCAGAGAAGCATGCCAGCCCCTGGCGGAGCAACTCGGCGTCCCTGTAGAAGCGTGCGTGGCGCAGGTGCAGGCGCTGCTGGAGCATCAGGAGCGCTTGCGCAAGGCGAGCGGAAAACCCTTGTTCGCAGTCAAACTGCATCAGTTCATCAGCCAGTCCAGCCCCATTTACGCCACCCTGGAGCCGCCTGACCAGCGCGCCTTTGAAATTCAGATGCAGAGCGAAAAGGAGCCGAACAAGCCGCTCTTCCCGCTCTACTTTTGCCGCCAGTGTGGGCAGGATTACTATCGCGTGGCGCGCGAGTCGTTCGGCAAGACGCTGGTGGGCATGCGCCTCGATGAAAGCCCCGAAAGCGAGGAGTTTGAAGTGGGCTACCTCTGCCTCGCGGAGTGGAGCGAGGACCAGTTGCCCGAGGAGTGGTACGACGAGCGGGGGCGGCTGCGCGACGCGTGGCGGGGGCGGGTTCCAATGCCGCTCTGGGTGCGCCCCGATGGGAGCTGGAGCCCGGAGCGAATTGACGACAGCATGCAGGCGTGGTGGCAGCCGGCGCCGTTCGCGCTCTGTTTGAACTGTGGGGTCTATTACGAGCGAGGGATGAGCGAGGGTGCGAAGCTGGTGGGGCTTTCGTCGGAGGGGCGCAGCAGCGCCACGACGGTGCTGGCGCTGGCGCTCTTGCGCCATGCGGAGCCGACCGGCGGCGCCCGCCCGAAACTGCTCTCGTTCACCGACAACCGTCAAGACGCCTCGCTGCAGGCAGGGCACTTCAACGACTTCGTGCGGATTGCCCTCCTGCGCGCCGCGCTGGTCGCCGCCCTCCAGCAAAAACCCGAACTGAGCTACGATGAGGTCGCCTCGGCAGTCGTCGACAACAGCGGACTCCAGCTGAGCGACTACGCGCGCCAGCCGAACCTGAACCCGCAGTCGCCCTACGGACAGCAAGTGCGCAAAACCTTCTGCGAGCTGATTGAGTATCGGCTGTACGAAGACCTGCGGCGCGAGTGGCGCTACACGCAGCCGAATCTGGAGACGCTGGGATTGCTGCGGATTGAGTATCACGGGCTGCGCGAGCTATGCGAAGACGATTCCAGCTGGGGCTTCTGTGAGGCGCTGGCGCAACGCACGCCCGAAGAGCGCGAGGCGATCGTGCGCGTTCTGCTGGATCAGTTTCGCTATAAGTTCGCCATTCAGGCGCCGATATTGGAGCCTGACACTCAGGAACGGTTGCGCCGCCGCTGTGAGCAGGAACTGAACGAATACTGGGGGCTGGACCCCGCCGTGGATGACCTGCTGGAGTCGCGGGTCATGGTGCTGGAGCGAGGCGAGCGGCGCCCTCCCAAGCCGATGGGCGCGGTGTTGGGTTCTCGGAGTACGATAGGACGCTATCTGTGCCAGCAGTTGCGCCTCGGTGCCAACGCCTACCGGGAGATGATTGGGGCGCTGCTGGAGCGGCTGGTCGCCTACGGGCTGCTGGTGCGGCTGGAAGGCGCCATCCCGATGTATCAGTTGAACGCGGCGGTCATCCGATGGTGCCGTGGGGACGGCACGCCGCGGGTTAGCCCGCTGTATCAGCGGGGGACTGCGTCGGGCGAGGCGCTGATTAATCGCTTTTTTGAGGCATTTTATCGTTCCGCGCCGGGGCAGCTGGCGACCCTGGAGGCGCGGGAGCATACGGCGCAAGTGGTGGAGCCGGGCGAGCGCGAGCGGCGCGAACAACGCTTCAGCGGCACGAGCAACGAACGCCCGCTGCCCTTCCTGGTCTGCTCGCCGACGATGGAGCTGGGCATCGATATTGCCGATCTCGATCTGGTGCATCTGCGCAATGTGCCGCCGACGCCTGCAAACTACGCCCAGCGGAGCGGACGCGCGGGGCGACAGGGGCAACCGGGGCTGATTGTAGCCTACTGCGGCGCGTGGAACTACCATGACCAGTACTTTTTCCAGCGCCCTGCCGAGATGGTGTCGGGGGTGGTGCGCCTGCCCCGACTGGACCTGGGCAGCGAGACCCTGTTGCGGGCGCACCTGCATGCGCTCTGGCTCAACGAGCTGGGCTTGCCGCTGGGCGAGACCATCGAGCGCACGGTGGACACTGAACAGTCCCCCGAATTGCCCCTGCGCGATACGGTGCGTGAGCAACTCGCCCTCACGGAGTCGCTGAAGCAACGCCTGCGCATGCGGTTCGAGCGCGTGATTGCCACCTTGCCCGAACGCCCGCGCTGGCTCACCGCCGACTGGATCGAGCGCGCCATTCTTGAGATTCCAGAGCGCTTTGACAGGGCATTTGACCGCTGGCGCGAGCTGTTCCGTGCGGTAGAAGAGCAGATGAACCGCGCCGAGCGCCAGCGACGCGCCGCCCGTAAACGCGACGAGCAGGAGCAGGCGGAGCGCGCCTATAAAGAAGCCGAGCGCATGCGCAACCTGTTGCTCCAGATCGATGTGAAGTATGAAGAGAGCGACTTCTACCCCTATCGCTATTTGGCGAGCGAGGGGTTCCTGCCCGGTTATAACTTCCCGACGTTGCCGCTGCGGGCGTGGGTGCCGCGCAAAGAGGGCGAATTCATCGAGCGCCCGCGCGTGTTGGCACTGCGCGAGTTTGCCCCGCAAAACATTATCTATCACGAAGGGAGCAAGTGGGAGGTAAAAAGCTTCCATTCGTCGATTGGCACCTTGAAAGAGCGCATCGTGGTGCGCAAGTTATGCCAGCGTTGTGGTGCGTATGCGGAACGCGACCACGATGTCTGCCCTGTGTGCCAGACGCCCCTGACAGGCAACAGCGACTGGGTGGAACTGCTGGAGATGAGCAATGTAAGAGTGCGCCGTCGGGAGCGAATCCATTCAGGCGAGGAGGAGCGTCTCCGCAAGGGATACCATCTCACCCTTCACTATCAGCCTGCCCATACCCCTGAGCCGCCCCTGCAAGCCGATGCGTGGGTGGAGAGCGAGAAGTGGCTCCGCCTTGAGTTCGCGATGGTGAACCTGCTGAGCATCAATCACGGCTGGCACAGTCGGGGCGCAATTGGGTTCCTTGTAGACGGCGAGACGGGCGAGTTTTTGGCGGAGACCGAACAGGAGCGTCGGAACACCGCTGCGAAACGCCTGCGTTTGATGACCCATACCACGCGCCCAGTGTTGTTTGTGCGCCCCTATCACAGCGTGCTGCTGGAAAATGTCGCTACGCGCTCGACGCTGGCGTATGCTCTGTTGCGTGGGGTTGAGCGCGTTTTCCAGCTGGAGCCGGGCGAGGTGGAGGCGCACTGGCTGGGCGAGGGCGAGCATCGGCGTCTGCTGCTGGTGGAAAGCGCGGAAGCCAGCAGCGGCGTGTTGCGCTATCTGGTGGACGAGCGGGAGGCGCTGGCGGAAGCCGCGCGCTACGCCCTCGAAATCTGCCACTTCGATGCGCAGGGCAACGACCTGAACCCCGACTGTGTGCGTGCCTGCTACCGCTGTCTGCTGTCGTTTCAGTCGCAGCTGGAGGCGCGGCTGCTCAACCGTCATCTTGTGGCGCCGATTCTGGCGGCGCTGGCGCGCTCCGTGGTGCTGACACGCTATGGGGAACGCGACTGGCACGAACAGCTGGCGTGGCTCCAGCAGCAGGTAGACCCGCGCTCTGAGTTAGAGCGTGCGTTTCTGGAAACTCTGGCAAACCACCAGCTGCGTCTGCCCGACGCGGCGCAATATCGGATTGAATCGCCTGATTGTGTGGTGGACTTTTTCTACGCGCCGCGCACCTGCGTCTTTTGCGATGGGGCAGTGCATTCACATCCTGAAGTGCGGCAGCGCGATCAGATGATTCGCGAGCAGTTGCGCCAGCAGGGGTATGAGGTGATTGCCCTGAACACAGAACGCCCTTTGCCGGAGCAGATTCAGGGCTATGGCGCGGTGTTTGGCAGGGTTGGGTGAGCGCGTCAGCCGCCGAGGTAGGCTTCGCGCACGGCGGGGTTGCGCAGCAGGTTCGCCGCCGTGTCGGTCAGCACCATGCGCCCCGTCTCCAGCACATAGCCCCGATGGGCAATCTCCAGCGCCATGTGCGCGTTCTGCTCCACCAGCAGGATCGGCACGCCCTGCTGGTTGATCTGGCGGATAATCTGAAAGATTTCGCGCACGAGGAAGGGCGCCAGCCCCAGCGAGGGTTCATCCAGCATCAGCAGGCGGGGTCGCGCCATTAAGGCGCGTCCAATCGCCAGCATCTGCTGCTCGCCGCCTGAAAGCGTGCCCGCCCGCTGATTGAGCCGCTCCTTGAGGCGCGGGAAGATGGCGAACACGCGCTCCAGTCGCTCATCCAGGTCGCGACCCCACTGGCTGTACGCGCCCAGCAGCAGATTCTCGTACACGCTCATCTCGGCGAAGATGCGCCGCCCCTCCGGCACATGGATGATGCCCATCTGCACGATGCGGTGCGGCGGCAGGCGCGTGATGTCGCTGGTTTCGTAGCGGATTGCGCCCCGCGTCGGGCGCACCAGCGCGGAGATTGCCCGCAGCAGCGTGCTTTTGCCCGCGCCGTTCGCCCCGATAATCGTGGTGATCTCGCCGCGCTGAACGGTGAGCGACACGCCCTTCAACGCCTGAATCGCCCCGTACGCCACATGCAGGTCGCGCACCTCCAGAATCGTCTCGCTCATACCGGTTCCCCCAGATAGGCTTCAATCACGCGCGGGTCGTTGCGAATCGCTTCGGGCGGACCCTCGGCAATCAGTTCGCCGTAGTCCAGCACCAGCACGCGCTCGCAGACGCCCATCACCACGCGCATATCGTGTTCGATCAACAGGATGGTGACGCCGAACTCGTCGCGCAGGCGACGGATAAGGTGCATCAGCTCCTCGCTCTCGTTCGGGTTCATGCCCGCGGCGGGTTCGTCCAGCAGAATCAGCTGGGGGTGGGTGGCGAGTGCGCGGGCGATTTCCACGCGGCGCTGCAGTCCGTAGGGCAGGGCGGAGGCGCGCACATCGGCGACCGCGCTCAGCTCCAGCACCTCCAGCCAGTGGCGGGCGCGTGCCTCCAGCTCGGCGTCCTCTTTTTCCACCGCTTTAAAGCGTAATGCCGCCTGCCACAGGCGCGTGCGATGGCGCACGAACGCGCCGATACGCACATTCTCCAGCACGGTCAGCCCGCGAAAGAGCCGAATGTTCTGGAAGGTGCGGGCGATGCCCAGCCGCGTGATCTGATGCGGTTTCAGCCCCACCAGCGAGCGACCCTGAAAACGGATGTCGCCCTCCGTCGGGCGATAGATTCCTGTGATCACATTGAACACGGTGGTCTTGCCCGCGCCGTTGGGACCGATTAGCCCCACCAGCTCGCCCGCATCCACTTCGAGCGAGAGGCTGCGCACGGCGATCAGCCCTCCGAAACGCATCGTCACCTGTTGCAGCTGGAGTAGCGGCGTCTTCATGGCTGTCTCATCTGCTCCCCTTCGCTGCTGCTCGATAGGGTTTCAGCGGGCGGCACGCTTGCCCGCTTCGGCGAGCGCGACAACCAGCGGCGCAGGGTCGCCCAGCTCAGCTCCCGATGACCCAGCAGCCCCTGCGGACGGAAAATCATCGTGAGGATCAGCACCAGCGCGAACGCCAGCATGCGGAAATCGCTCGGCTGGAACTCGCGCCCGAACAGCGTGACCACGGGCAGCAGGCGCAACAGCTCCTCCAGCATCTTCAGCCCCGCGCCCGCCAGCACCGAACCTGTGATGCTACCCTGACCACCCAGCACCACCATCGTCACCACAACAATTGAGATGTCCAGCTTGAAATCGACGGGATAGATGGAGCCTTCGCGATGAGCCAGCAGCGCACCCGCCGCGCCCGCAAACATCGCACCAATCACAAAGGCGGCAACTTTGTAGTAGGTGGTGGGTACACCCATCACTTCGGCAGCGGTCTCATCCTCGCGTACTGAGAGAAATGCCAGCCCGTGCGTGCTTTTGAGCAGGTTGCGCGAGACGGCGATACAGCCCATCGCCAGCAGCGCGTACCAGAAAAATCCGAAGCCCACCCATGTCGGGATGCCCGTGAAGCCGCGCTGAGCGCCAAACAGATCGAGGTTCTCAAACAGCACGCGCACAATCTCGCCGAAGCCGAGCGTGGCAATCGCCAGATAGTCCCCACGCAGGCGCAATGTCGGGATGCCCACGATTAAGCCGAACAACGCCGCCGCGCCCGCACCAATCAGCGCCGCCATCAGCAACAAGCCGAACTGCGCCACACCCTGCCACGCGGGCGGCACCTGCGCCAGCCAGCCCGATGCAAAATAAACCGAGAAGCCCGCCGAAAGATAGGCGCCCACCGCAAAAAAGCCCGCGTGCCCCAGCGAGAACTGACCCGTAATACCATTAATCAAGTTGAGGCTCACCGCCAGCGTGATGAACAGCAACGGCACCAGAATAAACGCGCGATAGGTGTAATCGGTGAGCCAGCCAAACCATTGCCCGTAGACCGCCGCCTGCAGCAAGCGATCCAGGGCCCAGCAGATGACAATCGCAACCCCACACCAGAAAATCTGTCGCACCATCTCACACCTTCTCCTGAACCGCGCGTCCCAATAGTCCTGCAGGTCGGAACAGCAGCACTGCGATCAGCAAGCAGAAGGCGATGGCATCACGGAACGGGCTGAGGGTCGGATGACCACCCACCAGTGCCTCAATCACGCCCAGCAGAAGCCCGCCCAGCACCGCGCCCGGAATGTTCCCAATGCCGCCCAGCACCGCCGACACGAACGCTTTCACGCCTGGCATAAAGCCGAAGGTGGGCGTGACGGGCGCGCCGACGAAGATGGCGGTCATCGCGCCGCCTGCGCCCGCCAGCGCCGCCCCAATCGCAAAGGTGCCGACAATCACCCGATCGTACGGCACGCCCATCAGCGCCGCCGCCTGAAAATCTTCCGACACCGCGCGCATCGCCCGCCCGAACTGCGTGCGCTTCACCAGCAGCTGCAGACCCGCCATAAACGAGAGCGAAGCAATCAACAGCACCAGCTGCCCCAGACTGACGCTGATGCCCCCCAGCTGTACCGTGCGCCAGGTGAGTGGCACCGTCTTGGGGTCGGCGCCAAATAAAATCAGTGCGAGGTTCTGCAGCAGGAACGACATCCCTATCGCGGTGATCAGCACGATCAGGCGCGGCGCATGGCGCAGAGGGCGGTAAGCCAGGCGTTCGATCAGCACGCCCAGCGTCATGCAAACCAGCATCGCCGTCGCAATCAGCAGCACCAGCCCGCCCGTGCTGGAGTGCGACACCACGCCGTACCAGTCGCGCGAGGTGCCCAGCCAGGCGACCAGCGCGCCCACCATGTAAACCTCGCCGTGCGCAAAATTGATCATGCGCAGAATGCCGTAGACCATCGTGTAGCCGACGGCAATCAGCGCATAGATCGCACCGCTCTGAATGCCGTTCACCAGCTGCTGTGCAATCGTCGACAGTTCCATCGTATAGCCAAGCTTCTATTTTACCTGTCGTGCGCTCGCAGCGGTGGTGGCGGTTTCAGGCGTGATGCGCGTGACGAACACGAATCGGTTGCCTCTCACCTGCAGCACGACCGCCGACTTGTCCGCATCGCCGAACTCGTTGATGGTGATCACGCCCGTGACGCCAGGGAAGTTTCTGGTATTGGCAATCGCGTTGCGGATGGCGGCACGATCGAGTTTGCCCGCTTTTTCGATGGCGGCGAACAGCACCCGCGCGGCGTCATACGCCAGCGCCGCCAGCCCGCCCGGTGTCTGCCCGAACCGCTGGCGATACTTCTTCACAAACTCCTGAATCTGTGGTGCGGGGTCATCGGGTGCATAATGGTCGCTGAAGTAGCAGCCTTCGATGGCTTTGCCGGGACCGCCTGCGCCTTCCACCAGCTTCGGCGAACTCCAGCCGTCACCCCCCGCCAGCGGCACCTTAATGCCCAGTTCCCGCGCCTGACGCGCAATCAGCCCCACCGACTTGTAATAGCCCGGAATATAGATGGCGTCGGGGTTCTTTGCCCGAATGGTGGTCAATTGCGAGCGGAAGTCGGTGTCCTGCGGCTTGTAGCTCAGCACATCGGTGATCTCGCCGCCCATCTTGCGGAAGCTCTCCTGGAAGAACTCTGCCAGCCCCTTGCTGTAGTCGCTGGAGTTGTCATACAGAATGGCGACCCGCTTGACCTTCAGATGCTCGGCAAGGAACTTCGCCATCACATAGCTCTGAAACGGGTCGGTGAAGCACACGCGGAAGATGTAGTTGCCCTGATCGGTTACGGCGGGGTTGGTGGATGAGGGCGAGATCATCGGCACGCCGTACTGCTGGCAGATGGGTCCGCCTGCCAGGCTCATGGTGCTGGCGACCTCGCCAATAACGGCTAACACGCGCTCCTGCTGGATGAGCTTGGTGACCACATTGCGCGCCTGCTGGGGGTCGGAGCGGGTGTCTTCGAACCGAACCACCACTTGCTTGCCCAGCACGCCGCCCGCGCGATTGACCTCTTCCACTGCCAGCGTGACGCCATTGCGGGTCTCCTCCCCGAAGGTGGAGTTATCGCCCGTGAGGTCGGCATAGACGCCGATCACGATTCGATCCTGGTCGGGTTCGGGCGCGGACTGCTCCACCTTCGCGGCGTTGCGTTTTGCCAGCCGCGCAGAGGGATTCACCGTTCCTGAACCACCTGCTGCGCCTCCAGCAGAGCCGCCAGAACGGCTGGTGCAGGCGCTCAGCGTCATTATTATCGCAACCGCTATCAGCCATAAGAGCCATTTGCGCCATGTCATCGTTTGCTATCCTCCTCCTGTACCCTCCCAATTCGCGCCCGCCTGCCCATCTCCTGCCGATGGACAGGGTGTAAAGGGCAATTTTTGACCCGCCGGGAGGGCGCGCTAAGAAGGGAGCGAACAGCAGCGAGCGCGTTCAGAGAAGAGCTGGTAGCGGCGGGCGGACTCGAACCGCCGACCTACCGGGTATGAGCCGGTCGCTCTCACCAACTGAGCTACGCCGCCTTCCTGGTGCGGGCGGAGGGACTCGAACCCCCACGGGCTTTCGCCCACTAGAACCTGAATCTAGCGTGTCTACCAATTCCACCACGCCCGCACGAACACCTATAGTATACCCAACCGAACGCCCGCCTGTCAAGGGGTTCACCCCATTTCACCAGACCAGAATCTCCTCTTGATCCTTGGTCTGGGCGCGACAGAGATAGCCGCTTTTATCGGGCGTTTCGCTCTTGTGCGCCACGATGGAGGAGCGCCCCTCCGCCATCACATCGAACAGCTGCCCCACGCCCATCGGGTTGATGCCAATCACCCCCCGATGTTTCTGCACCCCTTCCCATAGCCCTGCTTCCCAGCCCTGCGCCTGCTCTGGCGTCCAGGGGAGCGGGTTGAACGACGGCATCGCCACCAGTCTTGCACCCTGACGCACTAACTGTGCCAGCAGGTCGTGCTGAAAGCCGTCCAGACAGATTAGCACACCCAGCTTGCCTGCAGGCGTTTCGACTACAGGCAGTTCACGCGGTGCAGAGCATAAATTCAAACCCAGCTCCTGCTCCAGCGGCACCAGGTTGATTTTACGCTGAATTAACACGCGCTCCCCGGCAGGGTTGTAGGTATAGCACACATTATACACACATTCCCCCTGTGCAATCGGCGCGCTACCCCCCACCACCCACGCCTGAAACTGCTTCGCCGCCTCCGAAAACACTTGATGATACACCCGCTCCACAAAGGGACTGAGCGTAATCAGCAGACGGCGCACCATCATCGGGAACGAGACCGTCTCCTCCGAATCGGGGGGCTGGGGACGGTACTTCTCCATCAGGCGGAAGCCCGCCTCCACCATCGTTTTGCTGGTGCGCACGCGCTCGTAGTCCTGCGTGAACACCAGCCCTAACCCTACATCTTCGGGGAACACCACCAGCACGGGGTCTTTCGGCACGCGCTGGCGGATAGCACGCATCACCCCAAACACGCGCTCACGAAACGCCTCGACCGAGCGATAGTCGTGCGTCTCGATACGCATCTGCACCGCAACAAGGCGCATAGCCATCACAGACCTTTCACCTCTCTGTTGTTTTGGACGCCAAAACATCGCGAAGGTTCCTTATAGCAAAAGTTCGTGTGCCCCTGCGGCATACTCGGTGTCGCCGATAATGGCGCGCGTGCCCTCAGGGATAGTGAGTTTGAGATAGAGTCGCGCATCACGCTGCTCCATCGCATAAGTGATTATTCCATGCGGGGTGGGGAACGCCCCATATGCCCATTCCAGTCCGCAGAGGTCGGGCGCCAGTCGGAATCGCGAGAAGCCCGGTTCCAGCGGCTCGATGCCCAGCAGGCATGCGGGGAGGGCATACACGGGCGCGGCGCTCCACGCATGGCAATGGCTTCGGGTGAACCAGCCGACTTCATGCGCCTGCAGGGGCGTTCGGGGGCGCGTGCGGGGGAATACCTCCCAGCATGTAACGGCGCCCATCTCCACCATCATCCCCCAGGCGTCGCGCATCCGCGCCACCGCCTCGCGCCGATGCCCTGCCCGAATCAGCGACTCCAGCAGGAACGCCATCATAAAGGGGCTGCCTATCTTCACAAAGTGGTCGGGAACCTGATGGAGGTAGCCCTCAATAATCGGCTTGCGCTCTGGGGTGGGGATGTCGCACAGGTAGGCGACAATCTGGGTCTGCTGGCTGAACACGGGGCTGGGTTGCCCATCGGGACGCAGGCAGTCGGTATAAGCACGCTGCGACTCCACCCAGAGGTGCCGATTAATCGCCTGACGCAGCTCCTGCGCCCACTGACGCCACGCTTGCGCCAGCAGGGTTTCGCCCACCACCTCCGCCAGCTTCGCCGTATCCTCCCAGACCTTCACCAGCCACATGTTCTGATGACTCACCACGCCCTCGCTGGGGGTGTCCATATCTGCCCAGTCCAGCATGTTCCACGCGCGAATCTCCAGCAAGCCGGCGCTGTTGATGTAGCGCGTGTGCAGGTTCTCGTTTTGCTGGCGGATGGCGGGGAAAATCGCCTCCACGAAGGCGCGGTCGCCTGTGAACAGATAATGCTCATGGCAGGCGATAGCCCACAACAGCGCCCATGCCGTGAGAATGTTTTCCCACGCGCTGGGCACCTGGCTCTCCACAAGGGGCGACCGCTCCAGCGACTGCGCTGCCAGCAGCAGGCATCGGCGCGCCAGCGCGTAATCGCCAAACCCTGCATAGGCAAAGAGCGCCTCATTGCGCGAATCGCCCACCCAGAAGGTCTGCTCGTAGGTCGGGCAGTCCACGAAAGTGTCTTCGGAGCAGAGCCGCACCGTCTCGCGCGAAATCTCGTAGATTCGGTTCAGCAGCGGATCGGAGCATTCAAACGCGCCCCGCGACTCGTAGGGGTACACATTCATCACGCAGTGGACGGCACGCAACAGCACGGGGTCTCTCGCGCCTTCAGGAAAGCGAATGGTGAGCGTGGCATAGCGGAAACCGCGCCGCACGGTGGAACGGAACCACTGCCAGCCCCGCCGCGCCACATACCGAAAAGTGTTGTTCAGCCCGTTCGTCCACTGCACGCGGTCAGGATTCGTGGGGTCTAAATATTCAAAGCCGTTGAAGTCGAACACCGTGCCCTCGGGCGCTTCCAGCTCCAGCTCCACAAAGCCAACCACTTCGCGCCCGAAGTCAAGCCACAGCTCCACATCCCCTGTTTCGGGGGGATGGATGACCGTCGCATCGTCCACGCCCCGAATGCCCGCAAAAGAGTCTTCTATACGGGGCGTCTCAGGCAAGGGTGTGGCGAGCGTGGTCAAGCCAAACACATTCGCCTGAGCGCTGTAGAAGGGGTCTACCGCCTGAACTGCCCTGTGCCGGTGCAGGGCATCGGGGGTTGTGGCGCTCCAGAGCGACTGAAACTCCGGGTCCTGCTCGCTCTCAAAGGGACCCAGCACTACCCACGGGTAGTCTGCTCGCTCCATCAGGGGGTTGACGAGCTGGAGCTTCGCGCCGTCGTCCCAGTCCAGCACGGGATAGTAATACCAGTCGTGATACCAGCGGGACACATTAATGGTAAGGAGGTGTTCGCCCGGCGTGAGGGTGAAAGTAGCGCGCCCCCCTTCTACAGGAATCGGTTGCCCGTTCAGGCGCACATCGTTGGGTCGCAAGCCGTGATGCACGCTCCAGAGGCGCACGGTTGCAGGCGTCTCGGCGCGGAGGACGGTCGCAATCATGCCCACCAGTGTGCGCGGGTTCGCGGTCAGGTCGCCTTCTGCCAGCAGGGGCTTGAGGTCAAACGCCCACGCGCTCTGGGGCGGTCGCACCACGCGCGCGCGGAGAATCCGCTGGGGATAAACTGGCTCCAGCGTCAGGAATGGGATGGGGCGCGGCTGCAGCTCTCCCCACGGGGGGCATCCTGCCTCGCCGATTTCCACCGCCTCGTTCCACTCATAGTCGTCAAAGCGGGGCATCGTCCAGTCGCCCAGAGAGCGCCGGGCATCGTAATGCTCATCAAACCCCAGCTGGCACGACATCCGCACGGTCCTCCGCTCAAATGCAGGATGGGGCACATTCAGCCACGAGGAATCGCTCGCCGCCACCGTTTTGCCGTCGCAATCCACCTGCGCAATCAGCCCCCCACGCCCCTTCCCACGCACGAAATCATACTGAAAAGTGCCCACCCCATAGTGATGCACCAGCACCGCTATCGCGTTCAAGCCCGCATGGGCATGCTCCGTAACATCGTGCAGGTCATAATACCAGTGCCCGTGAAACGCACGCACGGGACCGTGCCCAATAAACCGCCCGTTGAACCATAGCAGATAGCGCGTGTCGGCGCTGATGGCAATCTGTACCTTGCGAAAGCCTCGCGGGAGTTCAAACTCCTTACGCACACACCAGTAGAAGTTGCGCGGCGCAGGCTCGCCCTGCGACCAGATCCAGCGCGCTCGCCACTGTAGCATGCTTTCCCCATTCCCTGCAGAACCTGTAATTCCTGCCAGTATCGGCAGCCATTTTCCTGAGAATACGATTTCTCGGAATGTGCTATAATATAAACGCCCCCCCTGGGGGAAAGGAGGTAATCAACGATGAGACGCTCAACGATGATGGCAGCTGTTTGGGCGCTGATGGCTGCGACGGCACTGGCGCAGACCATCGATGGACGCAATATCCCGCAGGAGTTTGGCACGCCTCTCGCTTCGCAGACCAACTACACGGGCTTCGGCGACCGACTGGCGACCCATAACTGGGGATCTGAACTGGACCAGCTCTTCATCCGCTGTGTGAACGGCGTGCTGTATATCGGCATCACGGGCAACCTGGAAGGCAACGGGAACGCGATTCATCTTTATATTGACACAGGGCGCAACACCAGCAACACCTTCAGCCTGACCACCGGGTGTATCAACTGCTCCGTGCAGGGGATGAGCGGCGTGATCTTCGAGCATAAACCCGACTGGGCAATTGGTATCAACCGCTACGATGATGGTCAGGGCAACGACAACATCTATATTGACTTCCACGACCTCGTGAACAATCAGTCCACTTATATTGGCGCGGTGGCTGTGGGTACGGGCGCGAACACGCCGCAGGGCGGCGACAACAGCATCAACCTGCTCGCCGCGTTTGACAACTCGAATGTGCTGGGTGTGACGAGCGACTCCGGCAACATCGGCGACCCCGCGACTGCCACCACCGGGCTGGAGGTGGCGATTCCGCTCAGTGCGCTGGGCAACCCCACGGGCACGATCAAGATTCTGGCGGTGCTGACAGGGGGCACATGGGATCAAGCCTGCGGCGATGGGCAGGTAGCCACCTATATGTCCAATCAGACCCTGCCCGCGCTGAATGTGGGAGACCCCAGTCGGCAGTTCCCGAATGCCGCATGGTCGCGCTGTCCGAGCGCACCGTTTGACATGTTCCCCTTCGACTTCAGCAACGAGGAGTTTGTACCCGGTCAGCAGTATGTGTCGGTAGAGCCGTGCCCCGCTGGACCTGAGGGCGATGTGAACGGCGACGGCTGCGTGGACGACGCCGACCTGCTGGCGGTGCTGTTCGCCTTCGGGCAGACGGGTTCAGGCTTGCCAGAGGATGTGAACGCCGACGGCGTGGTGGACGACGCCGACTTGCTGACGGTGCTGTTCAACTTCGGGGCAGGGTGCTGAGCGTTGCCTCTGTGGAGTGCGGAAGCGCGCTTCCGCACTCCGAAAAGCCCTTGAGAGCGGTTCAAGAAAATACGCAAATAATCTTGAAGACTTAAGAAATCGCTTTAATCCCCCGATTCTCAATCACACCCTGCTTGCAACGAGGGCAGGTCTGACCAGCCAACGCAAAACCTTCCACAACAGCTCCACCACACCACCAGCACTCGAGCGCGTCGTAGCGCGGGTCAATCCATGTGATTCGTCCGCACTCCAGACACACATGTTCGGGGGCGTTCCCACCGTGTTCAAGGAGTATCTCCGCTTCCTCCTGACTGATTGGACGCCGTTCAGTGTGAGCGTAGTGAATGACCACATCTTCGAACCGAGACGGATGATAGATGAACCAGCGTCGTCCGCGCCAGTCGCGCGCATAAGGGTTGCCTTCGTCCCATATCATCACCTCATAATCGCATTTTGTGCAAGCCAATCGGTAGCCCGCTGCCATTGCTTTCCTCCTGTTTCAGACCTTGCGGTGAAATGTCCCTTCTCCACACTGCGGGCAGGGTTGCCCTTCCAGAAGTGTTCCCTGCACCACCTGCTTGCTGGCGCACCACCAGCACTCAAGCGGGTCGCGCGCAGGGTCAATCCATGTGATGCGCCTGCAGGTAAGGCAGAGATGCTCGGGCGCGTTCCCCTGCTTCTCAAGCAGACGCCGAAGCTCCAGGTCGTCGAGCGGGGTACGTCTTTCGTACTCAATCTCCAGAATAACCTGCTGTACAAGCTGATCAGGGGCGTAGTACCAGCGTTTCCCGCGCCAGTCATCCAGTCATAGAGATACGGGTTGCCTCCCTCACGAACCTGCACCTCAAAGGAGCAGCTACGACAGCGAAACCGCAGCCACTCATCTCGCTGGCGAAAACTCATGACATTGCTCCTGCTCAGCCCCCGCCCTCCTTCTTCGCCTGTTCCAGGTTGACCAGCGTGCCCATGAGGGTTTTCTCGGCGGTGTTGGTGTCCTGTCCCTGCAGGGCGCGGATGGCTTGAGTGACCTGCTGGGCTTCCTGCAGGCGTCCCTGCTGGAGCAACAGCGCCTGCGTGCGCTGGAGTTCCTGAAGCGCCTGAGTCTGGTTGAGCTGGTGGGCGCGGAGTCCCATGATGGTTTTTTCCAGCGCGCGGGAGGTGAGCGCCACCTGCAGCTCGTTGGCGACGCGCGGGTCTTGCGGCACATTCGCCTTCGCGGGGTCGGTGGTGAACTCCAGCACCACATCGTCCGTGAGGGTCTCCACGCGCCCTGTTACGATGTCTTCCCATGTGAGTTTCACTTTCGCGATGCGGTAGATGCCAGCGGGGTGGTTGGGGAACTCCAGTTCGAACACGGGCGTGAGCGTGCTGCCGCGCTCAGCATCTACCAGTTGCATCTCCACCGTGCGCCCCTGCAGTTTGTATTCGCCCCCGAACGCCTGACGCACCTGCACCCAGCGGGCAAGTTGCAGCTCCAGCTTCGGGTTGCGGGCAACAACGGTCATCAGGCGCACCAGCTCCTGCTGGAACACTTCGGGGATGCGCTGGGGCTGGTCAATATAGTAATACTTCCCCCCACTGCGGCGGGCGATGCCAGCGAGCAGTTCCTCGTTGTAATCGGGACCGAAGCCGAGCGCGGTCATGTGGAACCCGAACTCTTTGGCGCGTGCGGCGACGCCCACAATCGTGCTGAAATCTTTGATGCCCACGGTTGGCTCGCCGTCGGTGAGCAAAATGAGGTGCGCCTGATAGCCCGGCAGGTTCACAGAGGTGAGCTGTTGCGTGCCGACCACCAGCGCGTCGTAGAGGTTGGTGGTGTCGCCGACGGTGAGGCGCATGATGTGGTCTTTGACCAGTTGCTTATTCACAATCTTGCGTGGGGGCATCACCACATCCACCGTGTCGGAGAAGGTCACGATGGACAGCACATCCTGCTCGGTGAGCTGGTCTACGAGATAGGTGCAGGCTTGCTTGGCGTACTCGAACGGCGCACCCTCCATCGAGCCGCTGCGGTCCAGCACGAGGCAGAGGTTGAGCGGGGCGCGTCCGGCAGCGGTCTGGGAGGCGGTAATCTGGATCAGCAAGCCTTCGCGTGCGAGGGTTTGCGCGAGGGCGTACTTGCGTCCCAGCACGACTTCCATCGTGAGCGAGGGTTGCGCGGGCGCACCCAGTCCGGGCACTGCCTGCGTGCGGTTCGGGTCTAACACCGGCATCGAGAAGGCTTGCGTGCGCATCGGGTCCGAGGCGCCCATCGCCTGCGTGCGGTTCGGGTCTGCATTAAACTGCTGTGTCCGATCCATAGGATATCTCCACCCTGTGTTTTTAGATTCTGCGTGGAGGCACGGAGTTCCTGCTGAATGGCGCCCCCTTGATTTTTCGGGCGGGGATGGTGTATAATTGAGGTGTCCCCAGAGGCGCGGTACCCAAGTGGCCAAGGGGGGGGCCTGCAAAGCCCCTATTCGTGGGTTCGATTCCCACCCGCGCCTCCATTTTTTATTTTCCGTTCCCCGATTCGGCGGGCGGCGGCGCAGGCTCGCCCTGAACCGTCACGAACGCATGGAGCCACTGCCCGTCCACATACGCGCTCACCACACCCTGCCCTGCACGCAGTGCGGTGAAGCGCCCCCACTGGTCTACAAACCCCAGCGCGTTCGGCGTGCCCCACACCACCTCCCATGTGGAGATGGGTTCTTTGCCCCTGTAAACCCGAAACCGCACCTGCTCGCCGACTTTGAGGTTTACCACAGGCGGCTCCAGGGTGTACGCATGGCGCGGGGTTGTGGGGCGCAAGCCCTCGTCGAACACCAGCCATGCGTTGGAAACAGGGCGCTCCGTGCCGTCGGAGGGGCTGTTGACGATGAGATTGCGCACGACCAGTGTGGTGGAGCCACCCCCGTCCAGATTGATGGCTTCTATTGCGCCGTAGCGCTTCATCAGTTCCGCCAGTTCAGGAAGCGTCGCGCCCTGACTGTGGGGCTGGCGTCCATCCACCGTCAGCCAGAGGACTTCGCCTTTCGCGGTGCGCCCGACAGCCGTGCGGGGATGGCGTCGCTCGATAAAGTTCGCGCGGTTGAACCCTGCCTGCTCCATCTCCTGCGCGGAAAGGGGCTGCCCGTTGCGCACCAGCCAGGGACCGCCTGCCACGGCTTCCTGCACTTCGCGCCACCGCTCTGCGCCGTCGCCCTTGAGGTCAATCCGAATCTGAACGCGGTCGCCGGGCTGGAGCGCGCTCAGCGCCGCGGCATGCGTGCCTGTTGCGAACAGCACTCCGCCCGAAAACGGAATGGGCGCACTGTTGGCGTTGCGCACCTCGCGCACAATTGCGCTCGCCTGTGTGCCCACGCGCAGGGGGCGTGTGAGCGCGTCCAGCACCACCGCGACGCCCTGCGTTTCTGCCTGCGCCGTCGCGCCGAAAAAGGCGGTGTTCAGCACCACATCGTCGGCGGCTTTTGCGGGTCGGTTCAGCCCCAGTAGGGGTAGTTTCGCGCCGTTGGGCAGGGTGATATCGGCGTCCAGCACGGGCGCGCCCATCACGATTTGCCCTGTGGGCGTCCAGCCGACGGCGGGTCGGTTCGGGAACGGCTCGCTGACCAGCTCGCCCGACACAATACACAGCCCCAGCGGGTCGCCTGTGTAGGGGAAAAAGTCGGCATTGATCGCCGCCAGGGCGCGATGGCGCCACGCCGCGCGGCTGGTCAGCTCGCGCCCCCGCGACGGGGAGTTGCTCATCACCACATCCTCGCCCAGCGCCGCCTGAAACCGCACGAATCGGGAGGGGGTAATCCGCAAGCCCTGCACCGTGAGCGGCGGCTGCTGCCAGATTTCCTGAAACAATACCACATTCGGGGCGATGCGTTTCTCGATCTTTTCAGGTGGGCGAGGCTGGGAGAGCGCGCCCAGCAGGCTGAACCCCACGCACGCGCTCAGAAGGGCAAGCCATCGTGTCGGCGTTCGCATAGGGCATCACTCCGAGGCTTTTTTGACGGCGTGTCCGCCGAACGCCTTGCGCAGCTGCGCCAGAAATCGGTACTGGAACCCCTCGCTATCCTGACTGCGGAAGCGCTCGTGCAGGGCGTGCGTAATCACGGGCGCGGGGCAACCCAGCTCAATCGCCTCCTGCGCCGTCCAGCGACCCTCGCCTGAATCTGCCACATAGGGCGCCACCTCCGCCATCTGGGCATCCTCTTTGAGGAAGCCTGCAATCAAATCCAGCAGCCAGCTCCGAATCACCGTGCCGTAGCGCCACGCTTCCGCCACTTTTGCGAGGTCTATCTGGAACTCGGTTTTGCGCCGTAGCAGTTCAAACCCCTCGGCATAGGCTTGCATAATGCCGTACTCGATGCCGTTGTGAATCATCTTGGCGTAGTGTCCTGCGCCGACAGGTCCCACATGCACCCAGCCTTTGTCGGGCGCAGGCGCGAGGTCGCGCAGCAGCGGCTCGATTCGTGCGACGACTTCGGGCGCGCCGCCCACCATCAGCCCGTAGCCGTTCTCCAGCCCCCACACGCCTCCAGAGACGCCCACATCGGCAAACAGAATGCCGCGCTCCTGCAGGCGCGCCGCATAGCGCATCGAGTCGCGGTAATAACTGTTCGCGCCGTTCACCACCAGGTCGCCCGCATTTAGCAGTTCGGCGAACTGGAAGATGGCTTGCTCGGTCGGCTCGCCTGCAGGGTACATAAACCACAGAATTCGGGGCGGTTTCAGCGCCGCAACGGCTTCTTCGGGGGTGTAAGCGGGCACGATACCGTAGGGAACATACTCGTCTACGGTGGCGCGTGTTCGGGAGTAGCCCACAACCCGATGCCCACGCTGCGCCAGGCGACGCGCCATGTTGCCGCCCATGCGACCCAACCCAATCATGCCAAGTTCCATAGCGTAAAGTATACCCCCGCCCTTGTCAGGCGGGGGCATACAGGAGGTGATAGCCAGTCAACGGTGGATTCAAGACGCTTACAGTTCGTCACCCTGCGCCCCGAAGTTGAACAACACAATCAGCAGGTCGGCGTCGTCCACGACACTGTCGCCTGTGAGGTCAGCAGGGTTGGAACCTGTGGCGCCGAAGGCGAACAGCACAGCGAGCAGGTCGGCGTCGTCTACAATATTATCGCCGTTCACATCCCCGTTGGTCAGGGTGAAGTTCAGCGTCATGGAGGTACCTGTGAGGTTCACGCTCTGCTTCTTTTTCAAGCCCGGTGGCAACTCCACCAGCACCTCCGCAGGTCCCTGCCCTGCAACGGAGACGGCATAGGTTCCATTCGGATAGAGGTTGGTGGTGTAGGTGTCAATCTGCGTGCCGCGTTTGACTTTGATAGTGGCGGTACGCCCGCTGTAGCTGCCCGTGTAGCCCTCGATAGTGATGGTACCGCCAATAAGCGTAACGGGGGTGGTCGGCGCCCCAATCACTTTCACGCCGAAGATAGCGGGCACGCCCCCTTCCAGGGTGTACCCTGCATAGTCGCCTTCTGAACCGCCCGGCTCATACTGAATAAAATAGTCCATGTTGCAGTCCGTGCCAGGGAGGGGTCCGCAAACCCACGCGGCGCCGTTGTCCATCAGCAAACCCAGATAGAAGTTGTAGCGCTGGGGGCAGGTGTTGGCTTCATCCGTAACGCTGGTCTGCACGGTGAAGACCTCATTATAGGGGTCGGGATTGGTCGCCAGCCGCCAGACTCCCGCCTGAGGGACAAAGAGATAGTGCGGTCCCTGATTGCTTCGCAGGAAGGTGTGGGGTGGGGCGTCCGTCGGGTAGGGCGGCAAGCCACCGTCCGACTCCACCCAGTAGCCCTGAATCGTGTAGACCCCTGCGGTCGGGAAGTAGACCATAATCTCCACACGGCTGACACGGAACTCGCCCACGCCTGAAGGATCGCGCTGGGGGTTGATATTGATATCGTCCAGCACGACAAAATCGCTCGCATAGCCGTAGTATTGACCTGAAGTTGCGAACCGACTGTAGAGCGTTACATCGGCTGGGAAGAAATCGCCCGTTGGGTCGCTGGGCGCCCAGCGCGGCTTGAAGGTGGGGATCAGATCACCCTGCCGAAACACCTTAACAATCTGCACATCGTCCAGCCGCTCGATGAGTTGCCAGCCACCGAGCGGCGTCCAGCGGGTTTGAGCGAAAGTGGAGACCACCAACGCCACTGCCATGCACAAAGTCAAAAAGTGCCTCATCATAAGCCTCCTCTGCCCAGGATTGCTATCGTATATTATACATCAGACCTGCGTGTTGGGCGAGATGTTCCAGCAGGGCGGTCGCGCGTTCTTTCAAGGGGTGTACGGTGTCAGGCAGGGTTCGCTGGAGCGCGGGGATTTGGGGTTCAAAAGCACGCCATGCCTCCACAAGCGCCTCGCCTGTGAGCGATTGGGGATTCACGAGGGGCATCTCCGTTTGACGCGCCAGCGCCTCCACTTTGGGGTCGTAGGCGACGCAGAGCGTCGGGACGGCTTGCGCCAGCGCGAAGATGGCTCCATGCAGGCGCATCGCCACCATCGCGTGCAGGCGCGCCAGCGTGCCCATCAGCTCCGCGGGATGACATGGGGGCGACAGCACCGGCGACTCGGCTTCGAGGGCAATCTGTTCACAGAGGAGACGATCCTGCGATTCCTGCATCGGCACAAGCAGGGGCTGATACCCTGCTGCTTTGAGGGCGCACGCCATCGCAACAAACGCCTCCTTAACCTGCCAGTCGCCCCATGCGCGCGGCGCCAAGCCCACCCACTTGCCTTCAGTAAGGGGGGAAGCAGGGGGCTTGGGTTCCAGCGCCCATGTGAGGTCGGCGTCCACACGCAGAGAAGTGCGCACGCCCAGCGCCCGAAGACGCTCTGCCGAATCTTCGTCGCGCAGACTGATCCAGTCCAGTCGGTTCAGCACGCGCCGCACCAGCCAGCGGCTCGCCGCACGCCGAAAGGGACCCATCCCCTGTCCCACCAGCCACACAGGCTTGCCTGCACGCCGTCCGCTCTCAATCAGCATCAGGTAATAAAGCAAGGAGCGCAGGCTGGTAACATCCTGAAGCAGGCTGCCACCCCCGAACACGAGCGCATCCGCCTCCCGAACTGCCTGACGCACAGCGCGAAACGCCATACGCGGCACGGCGCGAACGCCGTAGGTCTGCTCGGTAAACTCAGGGTCTCCTGACAACACCACACACGCCTGCGGGGGCAATCGCTGAAGCAAACTGGCGAGGCATCCCTCATCGCCCCAGTTGCGATACCCGTAGTAGCCCACCAGCAGCAGTCGCATGCGTCTACTTCAACCCCACATAGAACACGCGGTCGGAGCGTCGCTCTGGCGGATGGAGCGTGTAGGCGTCCAGCACTTCCACTTCCGCAAAGCCTGCCTCGCGCATCATCGCGCGCACCTCGCGCTCGGTGTAGGCGCGCTGGGTGTGAATCTCCCGGAAGTAGCGCTCGGTGTCGCCTTCCTGCACCCAGAAGTCCATGTAGACGGTGCAGAGGCGCGTTTCGCGGTCATATTCACTGCGCCAGCGGTAGCGCAGGTTGCGCCGCTTGCCCGACTGGTTAAAAAGTTTCTGCACAAAGGCGTACTCGGTGTTCAAATCGAAGATAAACACGCCCTGCGGGTTGAGATGGCGATACACCCGCCGCATGCATTCGGCGAACCGCGCAGGGTCGGTGATATTGTTCAGGCTGTCGAACAGGCTCATCACAAGGTCAAAGGTGTAAGGCAGCTCCAGCTCGCTGGCGTCCTGCACGAAGTAGGGGATGTTGGAGCCGTGCTGGAGCGTCTTCTGGCGTGCCTGGGCAATCATGGCGGCGGAGCGATCCACACCCATCACCTTATAGCCGTTGAGGGCAATCAGCTCGGTGAGATTGCCCGTGCCACAGCAGAGGTCCAGCACCGTCTCGGCGGTGCGCTCGTAGTGATCCAGCAGGGTTTCCACATAGTGCCACCACCAGATGTAAGGGATTTCCTCCATCAGGAGGTCGTAGTAGGGCGCGACCGCCTCAAACGGCTCAGATGCGGAAGAGGTCATCGGAGAGTCCTTCATTGACGCGAATATTGGTATTGACTGTGCGCCCGCCGAAACGCTGGTCTACATTATACACTTCCACTTTGCTGGGAATCCAGATTCCGGGCGCGGCTTGTACGGGGTCTTTGTATTCGAATCGGGCGCGATACTTGCCTGTGCGGCTGTACCAGACGCGGCGCACGGTGTAGCGTTTGTCGGGGTCCATCCACACGATGTGCCTGGCGTCGTCGTCGCCGTAGTTCCACTGGAGCTGGAACACATAGAGCGTCGCGCCCCCTTCGCGCTCCTCTTTCTGGAAGACAGCGTCCAGCTGGCGGGCGACGGCAGGCGTGATAAAGCCAAAATCCAGCGGCGTCTGACGCTTGCCGGGCGAGTTGGAGACATCCTCTCGCACGCGCTGACCCCCACCCGAAACAAACTTCGTGCCTCCATTCAGAATGTAAGTGATGCGTGTGCCCTGTACTTCCGACTCAAGGCGCAGTTTGAGCGGCTCTTTATAATAGACGGTCATGCGCTTGAAGCGGTAGGCGTTGGCGAAGTCTTTGTTGATTTTGCGCAGTTCGCCCAGTCGCACGCCCTCGGCGCGCGCCTCCATCTGAAGGTCGCGCAGTTTATCCTGAACAAACGCCCGGAAGTCGGGTGCGAACCATCCCAATTCCCATCACCTCTACAGGCTATTGTACCTGATTTGGCGAGAATAGCAGGAATTGGGCTGGCGCTGGTGTAAACTATTGCAGGAGGCGAAGAACAATGCCGATGGAAGATGTGGAGATGCGCCGTATGGTGCTTCGCGAGATTAACAAGCGCCATCTGGATACCTCGCTGATGGATGTGCATGTGATTCACGGGGTGGTCTACATTCGCGGCACGGTGCGGGGTATTCGCGGGCACAATGTGGATGTGAAGCAGGAGCTGGAGATTATCCGTCGCATCCTGCGTCAGAAGCCTGGCATCCGCGATGTGGTGGTGGATGCCATCATTCGCTGAGGCGCTTCTGGAGTGGTGTTATCCGCGCCGTTGCGTGGGCTGCGGGCGCTTCAGCCGGCAGGCGCTTTGTGAACTGTGCAGGTTGCTGCTGCCGAAGATTAAGCCGCCCGCGTGTCGCCGTTGTGGCGCGCCGCAGGAAGCCGTGGAATGCCCCTACTGCCATACACAGCGGTATGCGTTTGACGAGGCGGTCTGCGCCTGTGCTTACGAGCCGCCCCTGCGCCCTGCGATTACTCACCTGAAGTTCCGGCGATGGCTCCGCGGCGTGCCTGTGCTGGGGGCGCTGGTGGCGGAGGCGCTCTCACACCCCTCACGAGGGGCGCTACTGAGGCAGGCGGACTGCATCGTGCCGATGCCGATTCATCCGCGGCGTCGCGCTCTGCGCGGTTTTAATCAGGCGGAAGAGATTGCCAGAGTGGTGGCAGCGGAGCTGGGGGTTCCGTTAGAGACGGGGGCGGTACGACGGCGGTTCTATCGGCGCTCGCAGGTGGGGCTGGACGCCGAGGCGCGATGGCGCAATATCGCAGGCGCGTTCGAAGTGTGCGCTCCGGAACGCATTCAGGGAAAATTTGTTCTGCTACTGGACGATGTGTTCACCACAGGTAGCACCTTCAACGCATGCGCCACCGCGCTGAAAGCGGCGGGGGCGCGCTATGTGGTGGCGGTCGCCGTCGCTCGCGAGCTGCTCGCGCTACCGCAGGAGGATGCTGTCTGATGTCTCGTACACACGCCCCCGGATAATCAACTGCACATAGACCGTATGCTCCCCTGGCTCGTGGGGCAGTTCCCAGTCTACCCACTCCTGCGGGGTGCGCCATTCGCTCCAGTTTCTGCCGTCGTTGCTGAGTCGCATCGCGGCGGCACGGCGCGCTCCATGCACATAGAGCCGCACGCTGGGGTTCTCGGTCCACGGCGCATCGAGGTTGATAATCAGGGGGTAGACGCCGCGGCGTGTGCCCAGCACCTGCGCCCATGCGGTGGTGTAGCGTCCTGTGTTCGTCCATGCGCTCCCGACGCCGACCTCGCGATAGTCGGGTGCGAGCATCGCCATGCGGTGGGGTGGACTGTTGAGCCAGCCCTCCATCGCGCGCTCCCAGCTGGGTTGACCCGCCGCCAGATTTTCCGCCAGCATCATGAATCGGTAACCTGCCTGCAGGGCGCGTGCATCGGCGCGACGCCCCTGCCGATCCACATGGGAACACGCCTGCATAATCAGGATCTCGTTCGCCTGCGTCTGCGCCGCCTCGCACAGCTCCAGATTCAACTTCAGCGGCGGCAGCCCCAGCGAGACGCGCAGCTCGTTCAGCTGCACCACATATTGATGGAGCGTGAACAGATGAAGCCCTCGCTCGCCCGCTGTGCCCCAGAGCGCGCTCAGCAGCCAGCAGGCGAGAAGCCCCATCCAGCGAATGCCACCACTTTTCCAGACTTTTCCGAACAGGTAAAAAGCGTTTCCAGCCTTTGCCAAACGCTCCACTGCCCGCATAGGGGGTTCCTCCGTTTCGGTTATTCCACAAATGGAGCCGTACCTTCCCACCGGAATCGGACCAGGAGCGTCGCGCCTCCTTTCAACTGAGGGCGTCCAGCAGCCCCCTTCTATTATAGCCCAATTGTCTCCATGCGAAAAATCTGCAATTTTACGGGGATTGCAGGTACACTTATATTGAGGTGAGCCGATGGAAACCTATCCGCTAACGCAGGAGCAGATTCAGTTCTTTCGGGAGAATGGGTATCTGACCCTGAAAGGCGTGTTTACCGAAGAGGAGATGGCGGAGTTGCGCGAGGCGGCAGAGGCGCTGCTGAACCAGCGACTGGACCCCCGAATCGAAATCTCCCAGAACGACCCCGAATACGAGAAAATCTTCGTGCAGAAGGTGAACCTGTGGCGGATTGATGAACGCATGCGTAAGTTCGCCCTGCACCCCCGACTGGGCAAGATTGCCGCGCAGCTCGCGGGCACCACGATGCGCATCTGGCACGACCACCTGCTCGCCAAAATGCCAGGCGACAGTAAACCCACCGCCTGGCATCAGGATATCCCCTACTGGCCCCACACCGTCGGCAACCAGCTGGGCATCTGGATTCCGCTGTACGATGTGGATGAGCAGATGGGGTGTCTGGGTGTGATTCCCAAAAGCCACACGCTGGGGGTGTTGCCTGCGCACGACTTTCGTGAGCTGGCGGATGTGTTTCAGTACCTGCCCGAATCGATGCGCACCCCCGTGTGGCTTCCCCTGAAGGCGGGCGATTGCTCGGTGCATCACGGGCTGACCCTGCACGGCGCGAACGCGAACCGTTCGAACCGCCCGCGCGTCGCCTTCGCGATTTTCTACATGCCCGATGGAATCTGCTACACGGGCGCGGGGCATGTCGTTACGGACGGGCAGGGGTTCGAAGTCGGTCAGCCGCTGCGTGGGGAGCTGTTCCCAATCGTGGGCGAGCCTTAGCCCTTCAAGCCTGTCAGGGTAATCCCGCGCACGAACGCCCGCTGGGCAAGCAGAAAGACCCCCACCAGCGGCGCAGTTACCACCACCGCCGCCGCCATCAGCAGGTTCCACTGCTCGCCGTGCCGACCCAGAAAGTATTGCAACCCCACTGCGAGCGTGAATTTGCTGGCGTCGTTGAGATAAATCAGCGGTCCCATAAAGTCTGTCCACGACCACGCGAACGCAAAGAGCGCGACGGTGGCAATCGCGGGTTTGGACATCGGCGCGACGATACGCCACAGAATCAGCCAGTCGCTACAGCCATCAATCCGCGCCGCGTCCACCACCTCCTGCGGCAGTGTGATGAAAAACTGGCGGAGCATGAAGATAAAGAAAGCGTTCCCCAGAAAAGCGGGCACAATCAGGGGCAAAAAGGTGTCCACCCAGCCCAGCCAGCGGAACAGCAGAAACACAGGCAGAATTGTTACCTGTGGGGGGAGCATGAGAGTGCTGAGCATGACCCAGAACCAGAAGCGCCGCCCGCGCCAGCGCATCCGCGCGAACGCATAGGCAGGCGGCAGGCAGCTCAGCACCGTGCCCACCATCGTCAAAATCGCTATCATGAGCGTGTTGCGCAGATAGAGCCAGAAGGGGAAGGTGGTGAGCGCCGTTTGATAGTTCTCCCAAGCGATTCGTGGAGGAATCCAGACGATTCGCTCGGTGAACAGGGCATCGTCGGGCTTGAGCGAGGTGCTGACCATCCACGCAATCGGGAGCATGAAGACGCCCGCGAGCAGGATCAGGGCGGCGTGCGCCGCCACGACCCTGCCCCATCGCGCCATAGTGCGCCGGCGGTCAGAGCGCATGTCCCACCAGACGGCGATATGCCTCGCGGTAGCGCATGGCGGTTTGCTTTACAATCTCGTCGGGCAGTTCGGGCGCGGGCGGCTGCTTGTTCCAGCCAAGACGCTCCACATAGTCGCGCACGAACTGCTTGTCAAAGCTGGGCTGGGCGCCCCCGGGCGCATACGACTCAGCGTCCCAGAAGCGCGAGGAGTCGGGGGTCAACACTTCGTCAATCAGCAGAATCTGCCCGTTTTCATCCTGACCGAACTCAAACTTGGTGTCGGCGAGCAGGATACCGCGCGCGCGGGCGTACTCGCTGGCGAATCGGTAAATTTTCAGGCTCAGCGCCTGCAGGGTACGAATCGTCTCCTCGCCCACTATTGCAGCAGCCTGCTCCAGCGAGATGTTCTCATCGTGCCCTGTGGCGGCTTTGGTGGCGGGTGTGAAAATCGGCTCAGGCAGTTGCGCCGATTCCACCAGCCCTCCCGGCAAGGAAATGCCGTGCAGGGAGACAGGAGTCTGGCTCTGCGGAGCGCCGACAGCGCAATACTCTTTCCACAGCGAGCCTGCCAGATAGCCCCGCACGACGCACTCCACCGGGTAGGGCTTGGTGGGGCGTATCAGCATCGTGCGCCCCTCCAGCATTTCGCGATACGCTTCAGGGTCTGAAACGCCCGCGCGGCGCATGGCATCGGCAATCGCCTCCCACTCCACACTGAGCATGTGGTGTGCAATCCCCTGCGCTTCCAGCTGGCGGAACCAGAACGCGCTGAGCTGGGTCAGCACGCGCCCCTTGTCGGGAATGGGCGTCGGGAAGACCACATCGAACGCTGAGAGGCGGTCGGTGGCGATCATCAGCAGCGCGTCGCCACATCGGTACATATCGCGCACCTTGCCACGATGGTGCAGCGGCAGTGGCAACTCCGTTTGATACACAATCTGGCTCATCGGATGGCTTGCTCCGTCTGCGGGTCAAACAGGTGCAGATGTTCCAGATTCAGGCGGATGGGCAGGGCTTGCCCCTCCTGCACGGGCACGCGCGCGCTGATCTGGGCGATCAGCCGATGCCCGTTCACCACGAGATGCACATCGTTGCGGTCGCCCTGTGGCTCAATCACATCCACGGTTGCGGTCAGGGGCGGTGAAAGGAGGGCGTCGCTGGGGGCGTCGTTGCCCGCGTGGATGTCCTGGGGGCGAATCCCGATCAACACCGTAGGGGGCAGTGAGGTGGGTTTGTTGTTCGGCAGCGGGAGCCGCGTCTCGCCCAGCTGCACTGCCGACTGACCCCCTTCGCGGACGACAGGCACGGAGAGAATATTCATCGGGGGTGTGCCGATGAAGGTCGCCACGAACACATTCGCAGGCTGGTGATAGACCTCCTGCGGCGTGCCCACCTGCTGGAGAACGCCGTCCTTCATCACGGCGATTCGCGTGCCGAGCGTCATCGCCTCTTTCTGGTCGTGAGTCACATAGACGGTGGTAACGCCCAGGCGCTCCTGCAGTTTTTTGAGTTCGGCGCGGGTCTGGTCGCGCAGTTTGGCGTCCAGATTGGAGAGCGGTTCGTCCATCAGGAACACTTTGGGCTGACGCACGATGGCACGGGCGAGCGCGACGCGCTGGCGTTGCCCGCCTGAGAGCTCTTTGGGTAGGCGATGGAGCAGGCTCTCAATCTCCAGCATCTGGGCGACCTGACGCACGCGCTCGTCGATGCGCTGGCGAATCACGCGCGCCTCGCCCCAGTGCGTCAGCTGCCAGAGCCAGCCTTTCAGCTCGCGCAGGCGCAGTCCGAAGGCGATATTGTCATACACGCGCATGTGCGGATAGAGCGCGTAGTTCTGGAACACCATCGCGATATCGCGGTCGCGGGGGGAGACATCGTTCACGCGCCGTTCGCCGATGTAAATATCGCCTTCTGTGACCTCTTCCAGCCCTGCCAGCAGGCGGAGCGCGGTCGTCTTGCCGCACCCCGACGGTCCTACCAGCACCATAAACTCGCCCGGCTGGATGTGCAGGGTCAGCCGATTGACCGCGACCACCTGCCCGAACCGCTTGACCACCCGCTCGAAGCGCACCCCTTCGGCTCTCATGGCGTGCCCTGTGCCAGTTTTTTGCGCCAGTACCGGGCATAACCGAGCGCAATGAGCTCGTAGCCTGCGCCCAGGTCATAGCTGGAGGCGTCTACACCGCGCTCCGCCATCTCGCGATTGCCGTACTGGCGTAAAGCCTCGATTAGCTCCGAATCGCTGATTCCCTGCTCGATTTTCTGGCGGGTGAATTGCGCCCAGTCCAGCAGGCGCGCTTCCAGTTCGTCGAGGTGGCGTGCCACATCGTCAAAGAATCCGAAGTGGGTGAGCGCGAGCCGCTGGATGGGCAGGGTACGCAGTTTCGCCAGGCTGGCTTGCCATGCCTCCACATCCAGCTCAGGCGGTGGTGTGGGCGGGCGTACATAGGTGGTGTTGGGCATGCGCACGCCCGCAATATCGCCCGCGAAGAGCGTGCCGTCATGCTCATCCAGATAAGCGTGGTGATGACGGGCATGGCCGGGGGTGTCAATTGCCAGCAGGGTGCGCCCTGCAATCGTGAGCCGCTCGCCATCCTGCACGACGCGCACGCGCTCGGCAGGCACGGGGCGTACCTCGCCCCAGAGCGTGTCCATCATATCCCCATACAGGCGTGAGGCGCTCGCAATCAGGCGTGAGGGGTCTATCAGGTGCGGCGCCCCGACGGGATGCACATAACACACCGCATGAGGCAATCGCTCCATCAGCACGCCAAGCGCGCCTGCGTGATCCAGATGGATGTGAGTCACCAGCAGATGGCGTACCTGTTCAGGCGCAATTCCGTGTGTCTGGAGCGCATTCCAGAGCGTGGGGAGCGTGGTGGTAGGACCCACTTCAATCAGGGCGCACTCGTGCCCGTCGGTCAACAGATACGACGCAATCGCCAGCGGATAGCCCATGAAATTCAGGTCAATCAGCTCGGTTTTCATAGTCTGGTGGGTTTTAGTGTACCCGTTGGCGAAGTCCGGCGCAAAACACAGAGACACAGTTGTCCCTTCTGCACTCTAAGAAAATTGCTGGGGTATATTAAGGACAGGAGGGTTTCTTATGAAGAAGCAATACGGCTTCACCCTCGTGGAGCTGCTGGTGGTGATTGCGATTATCGCGGTACTGGCAGCGATCCTGTTTCCTGTGTTGGCGCAGGCACGGGCGAAGGCGCGTCAGGGCGCCTGTATGTCCAACCTCGGTCAGATTGCCAAAGCGTGCCTGATGTACGCCAACGACTACAACCAGATGATGCCGACGGTCGGGTGGGTGTTTCGTCCAACGCCTGATGACGCACGCCTGTGGACAGCGATGATTGCACCGTATGCACGCAATAAAGATATTTTTCGCTGCCCAAGCGCGCCTGAAAGCGAGTATGGGGAAACATGGGCGCAACGCGCACGCCTGTCCTATGGGCTGAACTGGTTCTGGGGCTTTCCCTACCAGCCGTCGATGGACTATATCGTGTCGCTCAGCAAGGTCACGCGCCCTGCTGCGGCGATACTGGTGCTGGATAGCGTGCCGCTCACGCCTTCCCCCGACCCGTTTGGTGGCTACATGGTCACTCCCTTCGGCTTTGAAAACCGCACGCGCGTTCTCCCGATGAACAAGCCGAGCGGCTATGCAACCCGCCATTCCGATGGGGTTGTGGTCGCCTTCGCGGACGGACATGCGAAGTGGTTCAAAGGCGACCAGCTCTACGCCCGCCAGTCGAATGGAACACCCATCCTCCAGGCGAACGATGAGACCCTGTTCGATTGCAATCCCCTCAAACTCAAGTGGGCGGTTCATCTTGGCGAGCGCACGGGGTGCCCGTAAGGAGGGAGACCATGAGGCGCTTCGGATTTACCCTGATTGAGCTGCTGGTCGTCATTGCGATTATCGCCCTTTTGGCGGCGATTCTGTTCCCTGTATTGGCGCAGGCGCGTCTCAAAGCGGAGCAGACCGCCTGTATGACCCATCAGAGGCAGATGGGGCAGGGTGTGATGCTGTACCTGCCCGATTACGACCATGTATTCCCCCCATCGGGCGAGGGCACAGGTCCCATCCCGAACTGGGCAGAGCGAATCTACCCCTATGTGCGCAGCCTCGAAGTGTTCACCTGCCCAACGCAGGGCATCTCCTACGATATTGTGCGACGCTGGTACAATCTGGGGCGCGCGCAAGCGGAAGCCATCTACCAGCGCTACGGCGTGCGCAACTTCTCGGCAAACGCCTATGTGCTGGCATGGATTAATCCGCCCTACCCTCGCGCGGGTCCGGGCGTCGTGCGCCACGAGGCTGAGGTAGAAGAACCGGCAAACACGATTATCTTCAACGAGTGTGTGGGGGTGGGCACGGTGCTGCATCGGGATCGCAACGGAGTGCTGGTGCCCAACAATATGCACTGGTGGTGGGCCATCTCGGATGAATGCTGGGTGTGCGCCGAATCGGCGCGCGACCCCGACCTCGACGAAAACTTCTGGACCAGCCTGCTGACCCACAACAATGGCGCGAACTATACTTTTGCCGACGGATACTCGAAATGGATGCGCCCCGATCAGACCTACATGCCACGCCGTTGTCAGGGCACCACGCCTATCGGCAACATGTGGCAGTGGGGGGAGCCGACGCTGGGGCGCTGCGGCGCGAACGATTGCTCCGTCGCTATCCGTCAGGCAGTCGCCAACTTCTGTCGCTAACCGATTTCAGGAAGGGCAAGGGCGCAAGGACGCGCACACGCTACAGTGAGGTGAAAGGTCATGAGGAGCATGCTGACGGCATTTGGGCTTTCGGCATTCGCGTGTCTCGCATGGAGCCAGACGCTCCATACCACCCCGCACGGCGAGGGAATGCGCGGTCTTGCCCCCGCCACACGACCCGCTACTCCCACCCTCCGCTGGCAAAAGACGCTTCCCCTGGGGATTGCGCACGGCAGTATCACTTTCAGCCACGGGGGGCAGTACCTGTATTTCAAGACCTTCGGCGCCGCGCAAGGACAGGTGTTCAAAGTCAGCGCGGCGGATGGCAGCACCGTCTGGGCAACCAATCCTGCAACGCTGGGTTTTGGCAACTTCTCCTATTCTGGCGTTACGGTCGACGAAGCGGCAGGGCGTGTCTACACCAGCGCCCGCGCTTCGGCGCAGCCGACTGGACAGTCGTTTATCGCGGCGCTCGATATCAACACAGGCGCGGTGGTCTGGCTCAAGACCGCAAGCGACCTGGGGCTGGCAGGCGCCGACTTTGGGCGCGGTAATATCTTGCTCAGCCCCGACCGCACACGCCTCTACGCCCGTGATAACGCAGACCCCTCCCGGATTGTGTGCCTGAACGCGGCGAACGGCAACCTGATCTGGGTCTACACCTCCCCTTTCAGCGGGGCGCCGCCCTTCCAGACCCTCGGACCCGTCTGGAGAGACCCCGTTTCAGGACGCCCCCGCATCGCGTTCTGCAATAATGCAACCATCGGCTCCATCGTGGTGATTGAGGATGCGGGCACTTCCGCCAATCTCGTGTGGAGCGCGAATGTGGCGCTGGGACTTCAGTACCGCTGGTGGGGCAATGTGGTTGCCAGCCTCGATTTCCGCACCCTCTACGCCAACTCGTTCTGGGATTCGGGCAACCCCGTTTTCACCGCGCTGGACGCTGCCACAGGGCAAATCCTCTGGCAAATCTTCTACTCCGTCTTTAACGGGATGAACCAGTATCAGAACCCCGTGATCGGGGGCGACGGCACGATCTATAGCGGCGGGCGCGTTACGATACCGCCTCCTATCATGAGCGGACCTGCCGCCACCGGACAACCGGGCGACTTCTGGAACTCGCTGGCGGCGAGCGACCAGGTGCCGCGACCCTGGACCCTGGAAAACCTGCGCGCGCATGACGACTCCGCGACCCCCATCGATATTGCCAACATCGACTTCGCAGAATCGTCCACCTATCCCCCCTCAGATGGGGATGATCTGATGCGCGATTACCACTACATCGGCGCGCTGGGCTACAACGGTCCTGCCACCATCCGCCTCTCGCAGGTGCCCGACGGAACCTACGACCTGTATCTCTACAGCTTCACGCCCATCGCCACCGACCAGAATGCCGTGTTCACGGTCAACGGGATTACGAAGACCGTAACCCCCAGTATCCCCTTCACTGGCTACCAGGAGGATGTGAACTATGTCGTCTATCGCAACATTTCCCCAACAAACGGCGAAATCAACATCACCGTTGAAATTGACCTGTTCAACCAGTACGCGGTGGTCAACGGGTTGCAGCTGGTTGGGCTAACGGGAAGTCTGGCGGGGAAACGGGTGAATGTGGACTTCAACCAGCTGGGCACTATCGGCGGCGGGATTACGGCGATTCGCCCCGACGGCACGATTCGCTGGCAGTTCAAGCCCGAAGGGAGCGGCGAGTTCAGTGGCTGGCCCGTGGTCACCTGTGGCAGGGTGCTGTACGCCTGCGACCAGGTGGACTTCGCGACCACCTATCTGTACGCCGTGCGCGATGAGGGCAATAACGCGAGGTTCCTGTGGCGGTTCCAGCTTCCTTATAACTACTTCGGGAACAACTCTCCTTCTGTCGGACCCGATGGCACGCTCTATATTGCCCCGTCGCGCGATAGTGCGGACGCCCAGACCCTTTATGCGTTTGCGCCTGCGCCCGCAGGCGACATCAACGCCGACGGGTGCATCGACGACGCAGATCTGCTCGCGGTACTGTTCAGCTTCGGCGCGTCGGGCTGCCCCCCCGAAGATGTGAACGGGGACGGCGTGGTGGACGACGCGGACCTGCTGGAGGTGCTGTTCAACTTCGGAACAGGATGCTGATCCTCTGAAGCGCCCCCTCTCCACAGATGAGGGGAGGGGGCAAGACGAGAAAACCTTACCGCATCGGTCTTAGCACATGCACGCGCACTTTGCGCCTGCCGAACTGAATCGCCTGCTGGCGCGTGGCATAGCAGAGGTCTATTTTGTTGCCCCGAATGGCGCGCCCCCGGTCGGCGGCGATTGCCATCCCGTAGCCTTCCACATACAGCACCGTGCCGAACGGGATTACGCGCGGGTCTACCGCCACCAGCCCGTAGCCTGCGGGCAAGCCTGTGGCTGTGCGCCCACTGCCTGTGCCCCCGCCGCTCCGATGCGGGGTGTACGCGGTCGCATGCATCGTGAGCGTTTTGACGGTGTAGAAGTTGGTGTTGCGTCCGACGGCGCCACGCGAGGCGATATGCCCATGCACCCCAATCTGATAAATCTGGGGCTGAGGCGGGGTCAGCACCTCGCTGGCGATGGCAGTGCGCTGAACCTCTTTGCCGTTTTTGAGCACCACACGCCACCGCACCCATTTCTCGCCTGCCTGCCCACGCTGCACCAGCACTCGATGGCGCGGGGGTAAACGACGGTTCACCTCAAACACGGTCGGAAACGGAATGGCGACCGTCTCCTCTCGGTAAACAATTTCCGTTTTTTGATCGTTGCGTGTGTTTTGCGCGAAAACCCAGATGCCTGCACAAGCCAGCACAGCCAGCACAAAACCTCGCCACGATCCACCCCGTAAGGCGTTCCTTCGCTTCTGCATTGTTTTCCTCCCTTTGCGAAACCGCATCGGTTCCGCGAAGTGTGCCCGGGTTGGACGCCAGAGTATACCCGATGAAGTATCGGAATTGCAACTCTGATTTTACAGATACCGCCAGCACCCCAGCGCAAGCAAGAGCCAGAGGGCGCCCAGCGCTCCATTAGCAAGCGCCCGACGCTCCGCAGGAAACAGACCCTCCCAGCCCAGAGTGAGCGTGAGCGCAATCGGCACCAGGGCGGGGTAAAAGTAGCGCCCCTGCGTCTGGAAAAACACGCGCACAAACAGCACAAAGCTTGCCAGCACCAGCCCCGTCAGAACCCCCGCGACAATCCACCACACACGCCGAGTCGGTTCTGCAGGCGAGCGGTTTTTCAGGCTCTGAAGGGCACGCATGCCCAGCCCCACCAGCGCCAGACCGCACCATGCCAGCAGCCCCCAGTAAACACTATCGGGCAGGAAGTTGGGCAGCCCCGTGCGCGCGGTTTGCGGCGTGCCGTAGGCGAACCAGAAACTCCGAAAAGTCCAGTCGGCGACGAGGCGCGCATACTCCCCAACGCTCATGCCCTGTGCGTAAAAATCTTCCGCTTTTGCCGTGCCTGCGAACACGCGCATAAAAGTCTTCTGGAGCAGGGGGTCTTCGTAGAGCATGGCGTTCCGCACGAACCACCAGCCGCTGAGAACCCCCGCAATCGCGAGTGTGAGCGCGAGCGCAATCAGGGTCGCACGCCACGCCCGCCCATAGCGCAGTGCCAGCCCAATCACAACTGTGGGCACGAGAATCAGCGCCGTCGCTTTGGTCAGCAGCGCCAGCCCCAGCAGCACGCCGCACCGAACCCCGTCGCGCCACGGCGCAGCCGCCGGTGGGAGCGCAAAGGCATACAGCACGCCCGCAAACAGCAGGTTGGTCAGCGCGTCGTTGTTGACGGAGGCGCCAATCGCGAGATGCATCGGCAAAAACGCCACGAACGCCATCGCCGAAAGCACCAGCGGCATGTTTTGGGGGAACAGCCGCCGTGCAATCAGCCATGTAAGCCACACCACACCCGCCGAGCAGAGCGTGGAGAGCAGGCGCACCCCCTTGCCCGCGCCCCCCACCAGATGATAGACCACCCCCGCCAGAAAGTAGTAGAGAGGCGGCTGATGCGCTTCGTAGCCCACGCCCTCGTAGCCCTCAAACACGGGCAGGCGCCATTCCCGCGCTACATATGCCACATATTGGAAATGCGCCCCCTCGTCGGGCGTGTTGGCGTAGCCGTTGTTGCCGAACGGGGTGGCTGCGTTGTAGGCAAGCGCCAGCAAAACATGCGCCCCCACCATCAGCAGGGGCGCATAGCGCAGCCATGCGGGCGTCAGAAGCCCTTGCTGGCGATGTATTTCGCGAGGTCGGCGACGCGACACGAGTAGCCCCACTCGTTATCGTACCACGCCATCACTTTGGCAAGGCGCCCGCCCATCACCAGCGTGGAGGGCAGGTCCACAATCGCGCTCCGCTCGTCGCCGCGGAAGTCCGAAGACACCAGTGGCTCGTCGCTCACGCCCAGAATCCCCTTCAGCGCGCCCTCCGCTGCGGCACGGTACGCCTCGTTAATCGCGCTCTCGGTCGCCTCGCGCGAAAGCGTTACGGTCAGGTCTACAATCGAAACGGTCAGCGTTGGCACGCGCAACGCAATCCCGTGCATGCGCCCTTTGAGTTCGGGTAGCACCAGATGAATCGCTTTCGCCGCGCCTGTGGAAGTCGGGATGATGTTCGCTGCCGCAGCCCGCGCCCGACGCAGGTCCTTGTGAATCTGGTCCTGAATGCGCTGGTCGTTCGTGTAGGCATGCACGGTGGTCATGATGCCATGCTCAATCCCGAAAGTCTCGTGAAGCACCTTCGCCACAGGCGCAAGGCAGTTGGTGGTGCATGAGGCGTTGGAAATCACATGGTGCTTGCTCGGGTCGTAAGCCTCATGGTTCACGCCCAGCACAATGGTAATATCCTCGTTGGTGGCGGGGGCGGTGATAATCACCTTTTTCGCACCGCCTTTGAGGTGGGCGCTCGCTTTCTGGGCGTCAGTGAACACGCCCGTCGACTCAATCACGATATCCGCTCCGACATCGCCCCAGGGAATCGCGGCGGGGTCTTTCTCCGCAAACACGCGGATACGATCGCCATCGATAATAATCGCGTTCTCCTCCGCTTTGACTTCGCCGGGGTAGGTGCCGTAGGTGGTGTCGTACTTGAACAGATGCGCGTTGCTGTAGGCGTCGGTGAGATCGTTGATAGCGACCACATCGAAGTCGTTGGGGTAATGCTTGCGAATGGCTCGCAGGGTCATCCGCCCGATTCGTCCAAAGCCGTTGATTCCGATTCGGATTGGCATCGTAGTACCTCCCTATGCGTGCCAATTGTACCCTGTAGAGGGAAGCGCGAGAGCCGAAAGTACGGCGAGGGTTGGGCGATGTCGCCTGTGAGTACTTCGCGTAGGTTTCTCCCTGCACTTGCAAGAGGGGCAATCTGAGCTGCGCTTCTGGGGGGGGCAGTTTCGAAGGTATTTTCCCGATTTGTGGGGGGCAAGCCGATTTCGTGAGTATGTTTGCAGCAGAGTGCCCGAGTCAGTCTACATCTCGAATTTCATTGCGGAAGGCGCTACCAATAAGGTGATTCGCTTCAACGGCAATTAGACCACTGCACAAAGCCCAAACCACTGCCTGCAGGGTGGTGCGAACACAGAGCTTTTGCCGAATATTTGCCAATTCACGCTTGAGTGTAGATTCCGAGCGGCAGGCAATCTTTGCCGCAGTTTTAACATTCCCATATTTAGCAATTAGCTCTAGTACTTCAAGCTCTGCGCGGCTTAGAAGGTTATTTTGAACGACCGAAGCTTCAGCCTCCTTACCCTCGCGCATCCGTATTGGCTCTATTTCTGGACAGGCGCTCAGCAGTTGCTCAATGAGGCGACCAAGTATAGGATCTTTCGTCAAAACAATCACCTTTCGTCGTTTCATTCTACACCTCCCAGCGATAGGATTCTACCCGATTTTACCCCTTCCCCCTGCTGACACAAAATATGCAAAAAAAAAAACGCCCTTTTGGACTTGACTCCGAGTTCCGAAACAAGGTACACTCCCAATTCAGGAGGTGAAAATGATGATGGTGTGCTTCACGCTTTTGACAGTCATGCTGATATCGACTAGCCCAGCAAACCTGTCTCTCAGTTATACGAGAGATGCAGAAGATGACACAAGAGTACTCGAACCAGTGGTACTAAAAGGGCACAAGTGCGTCTTGCGCAATGCTGGAGCGGAGATCTCCAGCCAATGCACACGTATCGGTAGCGTTTGTTCAGGTCCCTGCCTTTATGGTTATCTGGAGAACCCTGCGAGTGTCTGTGAACCCGCCTCGCAGAGATCCGTTTGTAGAGGCACGCCCGGATGGGTCGATGTTGTATTTACCCATATGGGCTCCTGCTTGGCTAACTGTGGATGTAAACCCGAGCGACGCCTACCAGAGGATGAACGAGACAGGGTGTTGCTATATCGATGCAATATCTGATAGCTTGTAGAAGATATGGGCGCCAGGTTTCGGCATGAACAGCCGAAACCTGGCTGATAAGGTAAACTGTTATGGGAGGTGAGATAGTGAAATCTTCTGGCATACGGGTTGTTTTACTAATCATCTACCTGATTACGCAGTCCGTGATTGGGTTTGCACAAGAGTCCAGTGACGAGGTAAAGTATCAACTCTCGGCTGAGTCACCAAAACACTCCACAAACTACCTTGACTCGCGGGAACGGATGGCTTCAGGACTGACCTTCTCCTGGCGAATTGAAGGCACACATTTTGTACCGTTAGAGCGCATCGAGAAGAAGAAGCAAGAACTAAAGGACATTTTGGGAAAAGAAGTGCAGGTAGAAACTGCCTTAGAGGAAGGGATCTACCAGAGTGGTGACTTTTTTGTGATCCCAAATCTCGAAGGCATCTATATGATTCAGCGTTCACCGCGCGCGACTCGACTGTACAGAGCGAGAGAGACCCCTCTTATTAGCGTGGAGCGTATTGGAAAGAGTAGCCCTCTTTCATGGATAGCCTATTTTCTTGGCGCGACAGGTGAGGCACTGATTACTTTTGTGGAAGAGCCAGGGCAAGTGGAAATCTACGAGCTGGGGCAAAACGGAATAGGGCTTTACTCTCCGAACAGGGGACCTTTTGTGGGAGACATGTGCTTTCTGGGGGGTGTTTCACCACTTCGCCTGCTGGGAGCGGAGCCTTCTGATTGGCAGATCGTTCATGTGAGCGAGTCCGAATGGGTCTTTGAGATTAGTAGCGACAAGATACGAAGAAAAATGGGACAACTGCTCTCGAAGCTGGAGCGTGTTCAGATTCGTCTCGACCGCACCAAGGGGGATGCTCCCGCCCGTGCCGAGATCATCATGTCAGATGGAGCCTACTTATGGGAAGTGGAAGCATACAAGCAGTTTCAGGGTGTGTGGTGGCCTTCTCGGGTGCGTTTCCAGTGGGCGGGTGGCACAACGCTGTATGAACTGGAGAGTATCCAGCTAACGAAAGACCCCGTGATTCTTGATATTCCTTCTGGGGTGCACACATACGACTGGCGCTTCCTGAAGCGTGCCGTTTTTGAGTTTGTTCAGTTTGAATATTTAAGTGACGCATCCAAAGCAGAGCAAGGTTCTGTCTATCAGGGATGGAGTTTAGAACTTGCTCAGAGTCTTTGGCGCGCCTATGTAGGAGGCAAATCTGAGTAGTGCCAGAGCCTTGCCCTACGCCTCTTTCTGCCTTTGGCAGGAGTGAGAAACTGTCCAACGAAATGATATAAAATCATGCACGGCTATGTCATCGGCGTGGATGTGGGTACTGCCAGCGCCCGGGCGGGCTTGTTTGACCTGCAGGGCAACCGCCTTGCAGTGGCGGTAGAGCCGATTCAAATCCATCGCCCGCAAGCCGAGTACGCGGAGCAATCGTCCGAAGACATCTGGCGAGCGGTGGGGGAAGTGGTGCGGCGTGTGGTGCGCGAAGCGCAGGTGCCCCCAGAGCAGGTGCTGGGCATCGGCTACGACGCCACCTGCTCGCTGGTGGTGCTGGACGCGCATGACCAGCCCCTGAGCATCTCGCCCACGCGCGACCCCCAGTGGAACATCATCATGTGGATGGACCACCGCGCCGTCGCCGAAGCGGAAGAGATTAACGCGGGCGACTACGAGGTGCTGCACTACTCTGGCGGCGCGCTCTCGCCTGAAATGGAGCCTCCCAAACTGCTCTGGCTCAAGCGCCACATGCCAGAGGTGTTCCACAGCGCGGGCAAGTTTCTGGACCTAGCTGACTTTCTGGTCTACCGCAGCACGGGGCGCGACCTGCGCAGTGAATGCACGATGGGGTGCAAGTGGACTTACCTGCCTGCCGAATCGCGCTGGGACGAACGGTTTCTGAAGGCGATTGGCATTGAATCGATTCTGGAGCGCGGGCGTGCGGGCGAGGCGATTCGTCCGCTCGGCGAGTCGGCAGGCATGCTGACTCCCGAAGCCGCACGCCATCTGGGGCTGACCCCACGCACCCAGGTCGCTATCGGAATTGTGGACGCACACGCGGGCACGATCGGTCTGCTGGGCGCCGCGTGGCATAATCAGGAGTCGCCCGACCTGACCGCTGTGGAGCGTGCGCTGGCGCTGATTGGGGGCACTTCCTCGTGCCTGATGGCGCTCTCGCGCGAGGCGCGGTTTGTGCCTGGCGTGTGGGGACCTTACTACGGCGCGGTGTTGCCTGGCATGTGGATGAACGAGGGTGGTCAATCGGCGGCGGGCGCCCTGATTGACTACACGCTGGAGCATCACATTCAGTACCCTGTGTTGCGCCAGCAGGCGGAGGCAGAAGGCATTACCCCCTACGAGGTGGCAAATCGTATCATTGACCGCCTTGCCGAGGGGCTGCCCTACCCTGCGCTGTTGACCCGGCACCTGCATGTGTATCCCGACCATTATGGCAACCGTGCGCCGTACGCCGACCCCCATTCGCGCGGCGTGGTGGACGGCTTGACGCTGGACAAAAGCGTCGAGGCGCTGGCGTTGCTCTATTACGCCACTGTGCAGGCGCTGGCATACAACATCCGCGATGTGCTGCGCGCCCTGCAGGAATCGGGCTACACCATCGACACCATTTTTGTCACGGGCGGGAGCGTGAAAAATCGCGTGTGGCTGCGCGAGCATGCCGACATCACGGGCTGTCGGATTGTGATTAACCGCGAGCCAGAGGCGGTGCTGCTGGGAAGCGCGATTCTGGGCGCGGTCGCCAGCGGCGCTTATCCCGACATTCCCAGCGCGATGAAGGCGATGAGCCAGCCCGAGCAGGTGATTGAGCCGAATCCTGCAACCGCACGCTACCACGCGGTGAAGTTTGAGCTGTTCCGCGAGATGTATCAGCAACACCGGGCGCGGCGCGAGCGCATGGCGCAGGTCTAACCCGGATAGCCCGCGCCGCCCGGCGAGACGCTACCCCGCTCCTGCGCGACGCGCTCCGCATAACCCGAACGCCGAAACGCCTCTAAGGGGTCAGGCTCCAGCCCCATCTCGAGGCGCACCTGCGCCAGCAGCGGGCGTACATCGGTTTCGTAAGCTTCCTGCAGAATCCGATGCGCCTCCAGTACCTCTCCTGCTTCCTGCGCCGCGCGTAAACGCGCCCGATCCACCAGCAACGCCTTCGCATAGGCGGTCTGGATGTTCATCACCGACAGAATCATCGCCTCAATCTTCGGCTCGATGTTATGCGACTGGTCTATCATATAGGCGACCTGCTGGGCACAGGCTTGCGTGTGAGGGTCTTCCTCGGCGCTTGCCAGCTCGCAAAAAATCAGGAACAGCTCAAACGGATTGATGGAGCCGACAATCAGGTCATCGTCGGCGTACTTGCGGTTGTTGAAGTGGAAGCCGCCGAGTTTACCCTCGTCCAGCAGGAACGCCACGATATGCTCAATATTCGTACCCTGCGGGTGATGCCCCGTGTCCACCAGCACCTGCGCTTTCTCGCCCAGTTTCAGCGCAAGGCTGTAGGCGACGCCCCAATCGGGGATGTCGGTATGATAAAACGCAGGCTCAAAGAACTTATACTCTATCAGTAAGCGACATCCGCCCAGTTTGGGGTAGATGGCTTGCAGGCTTTCCAGCAGGCGATGCTTGCGTGCCCGAAAATCGTCCTGACCGGGATAGTTCGTGCCGTCCGCCAGCCACAGGCTGATAATCGTAGAGCCGACGGCGTGGGCAATCTGAATACACTCCTCAATATGGGCAATCGCTTGCTGACGCACGGCGGGGTCGGGATGGCATAGGCTGCCCAGTTTGTACGAATCGTCCTGAAACAGGTTCGGGTTAATCGCGCCGATTCGGATGCCCAGCGACTCGGCGTACTGGCTGAGCGTGTGCCAGTCGTCCACCTTATCCCAGGGGATATGGAGCGCCACCGTCGGGCAAACCCCTGTGAAACGATGCACCACGCTGGCGTCCTGGAGTTTCTCATACACATTCCGCGCCGCGCCCCGCCAGGGGAAGACCTTGAACCGCGTGCCAGAGTTGCCGTAGCCCCACGAGGGGGTCTCAATCCGCTGGGCTTTGAGCCGCTGCTTCACCTGCTCTATATCCACGCCCCGTTGAGCCAGCTGCTCCGCAAGCGCCGAATAACTCATCGCCACCTCCTGCATGGGGATTCGATTCGTTTTGTGAAGATTCCTGCAAACGACTGGAGTATAATTGAAGCGGGGTGAGCGGTTCGTGGCTCAAGAGATGCGACTGCCTTCGGCGCTGGTGAATCGCTTCGGGAGCTATTGTCTCGCGTTTGGCGCGATAACGGCGGCTGCCCACCTGGGGTGGGGGATATTGCTGGCTCAGGCGGATGTTGAGGTGAAGTGGGCAGTCGCTTACCTGCTGTGGGCACTCCTTCCGCTTACAGTAGCCATATGGGGCTTGGGCATTCTGCGGGGCGCCTCGTGGAGCCGTGCCAATTTTTTGTATGCGCTTGCGGGGGCGACCTGCATAGCGGTTTTCGCAGAGGGAATATACCTGCAGCTAAGGGAGGCTTCCACATTCCACTGGGTGCGCAATTTTCTTTTGACCGCATGGTATCCGTTGCTGGGCTGGCTCTGGTGGCGACACTCAAGTCGTTCTGAAGCGCTTGTGTTGTGGAGCAAGCCTGTCGGGATTTATCTGAAGGGTTGGGCGATTCTTTGCGGTGGTCTCTTGCTGGAGCAGTATAACTCCTATCCATTAGGTCCCGTGTTGGCGCTGGTCCTGCTGGTGTTCTGCTTTCTGGGGCTGATTGCGGGTATAGAAATGGTGTACGCTAACAGGGTGCTACAGTCCACTCTGACGATTGTTGCGGGATTCGCGGTTGTGCTGTTATTTATCTTGAACCTCTTCTGGCTTGGTTATATGTGGTTTTTGCTTCGGGGCGTTGCGCAAGACGAGTGGGCGCTCTATCGGCTGGTGGGCGGTCTGGCGGAGGCGACCTACCTTCTGGCGCCGCTGGTGTGGGTTGCGGTTGTATACTGGGGAGCTACTGAATCCGCGTAGAGCGGGATTCAAACAGCATTTGGAACGAGTTGCTCACTCCTGCGCTGCCAGCGCAGGCTCAAAGATGTCGCGCGTGAGCTCCACATCGTCGGGGATGGGGATGGGGTACTCGCCGTTGAAGCAGGCTAAGCAGAAGCGCCCCTGGGGCTGACCGCACGCCCGCAAAAGTCCTTCAATACTGAGGTAGCCCAGGCTGGTGGCTCCAATCTGCTGGCGAACATCTTCCACCGTGTGGTGCGCGGCTACCAGCTCGCGCTGGGTCGCCATATCAATCCCGTAGTGGCACGGGAATCGGATAGGCGGCGCAGTGATACGCATATGCACCTCGCGCGCCCCCGCCTCAAACAGCAGGCGTACAATCTGGCGTGTGGTCGTGCCGCGCACGATGGAGTCGTCCACTACCACGAGCCGCTTGCCTGCGATGACTTCCGTAAGCGGCGTGAGTTTGAGGCGCACGCTTAACTCGCGCATGCGCTGGTCGGGCTGAATGAAGGTGCGCGGCGCATAGCGGTTTTTAATCAGCCCATCGCCATAGGGAATGCCCGACGCATGGGCATAGCCCACCGCGGCGGGAATACCCGAATCGGGCACGGGGATCACAAGGTCGGCTTCGGCGGGATGCTCACGCGCCAGCTCCATGCCCATGCGACGGCGCACCTCGTAGAGCAGGCGCCCATAGAGGTGGCTGTCAGGGCGCGCGAAGTAAATCAGTTCAAACATGCACAGCGCTTCGCGAGCGGGTTTTGCTCCCTCGTAGGAGCGCAATCCCTCAGCGTCAATTACCACAATCTCGCCGGGGGCGACATCGCGCACATACTCTGCACCAATCGGGGGAAACGCACAATCTTCGGATGCCAGCACCCACGCCGAGCCGAGCCTGCCCAGACAGAGCGGGCGCACCCCAAACGGATCGCGCACGCCTATCAGCTGGGTGGGGGTCAGAATCGCCAGCGAGTAGGCGCCCTGCACACGCGCCATCATTACCCGAATCGCCTCCACAATATCACCCTCGTAGGCGCGGGCAATCAGGCGCACAATCACCTCCGAGTCGTTAGTGGTTTCAAACTGCTCGCCAGCGGCTTCCAGCTCCGCACGCAGGGTGTGAGCATTCACCAGATTGCCGTTGTGCGCCACCGCGATATTGCCCTGAAGCGTGGAGCAGGTAATCGGCTGCACATTGCGCAGGGTAGAGGAGCCTGTCGTGGAGTAGCGCGTATGCCCCACCGCAATATGTCCCCGAAGGCTTTGCAAAATGGGTTCCGTGAAGACGCGCGTTACCAGCCCCAGATCGCGATAGGCGCGTACACTTTCGCCGTCAGATACAGCAATCCCCGCGCTCTCCTGTCCCCGGTGCTGCAGCGCGAACAGTCCGAAGTAGGTCAGTCGCGCCACATCTTCGCCTTCGGCATAGACGCCGAAGAGTCCGCAAGCCTCGCGCGGGGTGTCGTGGTCTATCACGGTCAAGAGAATTGTACCTGCCTTACCCGATGGGGATGGTCTCACCAGGGCGCATCACGATGATTTCCAGTCCCTCGATGTCGCGGGTTTCCTCACGCAACTGTTCGGGCGTGCCTGTGAGCAAGGGGAAAGTGCCCCAGTGCATCGGGATGACCTTCTTCACGCCGAGCAGTTTAATCGCGTAAGCCGCCTCGCGCGGTCCCATCGTGAAGCGGTCGCCAATCGGGAGCATCGCAATTGTGGGGCGATACAGTTCGCCGATAATTTTCATATCGCCGAACACGCAGGTATCGCCCGCGTGATACAGGGTCAGCCCATCCTCAAGGCGGATGACCCAGCCTGCAGGCTCGCCCCCGTAATGCACTTGCCCGCCCTCATCGATGCCGTTGCTGTGGAAGGCGTTCACCATCGTGAAGGTGATGCCGTCCATCATCAGCGAGCCGCCCTTGTTCATCGGTTGCACATTATGGATGCCGTGCTGGGCGAGGTGGAGATAAATCTCAAAAATCGCGAGAATCTGGGGCTGGAACTCGCGGGCAATCTTCACTGCGTCGCCAAAGTGATCCGAGTGTCCGTGCGAGATGAGCATGTAGTCCAGTTTGGGCAGTTTTTTCTCGCTTTCGGGGCAGGCAGGGTTGCCGTAGACCCATGGGTCAATCAGAATGCGCTTGCCTTGCGGCGACTCAATCAGAAAAGTCGAGTGCCCGAACCATTTGATGGTGGTTGCCATGGCGCTTCTCCCTCCTTTATTAGGATACCCGATAGTTCAGGGGATGCGCAGTGGTGCCAGCACATTCCAGCCGTTGATGACGGCGAAGTTATTCGCAAACCGCACACGCGGCTGATTGCGCCACGGGTCGATAATTCCCAGCACCAGACGATATTCGCCCTTCGGCAGGCTCACGATGGGCGACACCGTGCGCATAATGAACTCGCCCGGCAGCCAGCGGCGAATATCCACTGCCACACGCCAGCTCCAGATGACCTGATTCGCCGCGTTCATCAGCCCCATTCGCACCTCCCAGGGGTAGTAGAAGGGCGCGACGCCCTGATTGACCCCAAACAGCGCGAGCTCGATTCGGGAGCCGCGACGCACTTCAGGTGTATACCGCAACTCCTTCAGGCAATACTCATAGCCCATCATGCGCACCATCGTGCGACTGTTGTTCATAAAAGTGCTGTTGCTCCGATGGTCTTCCAGAGGCGGGCAGTAGGGTCCCAGATAGGTAATGTGAGCGCGTTCGGTCATGGTGCGGGTCAGGTCCCAGTCGGTGGTCATCAGGCGGAGCGCTTGATTGGGCACCATCTCGCCGCCGATGCAGGCGACTTTCCAGTTCTGGTCGCGTCCTGCGCGGCGCAGGGTGGGCAGGAAGTGCCACGCCTCACCGCCGTCGGTGTCTTCGGGGAACATATCATCGTGGTAGCCCAGCCATGGGTGTTGCCCCAGATAGCCGTTCGCCGTGCGCGCCTGCAGGATTTTATTGGGGAAGGCGGCGCGCATTTCGTCCACCACCGTGCGTTGCGTTGCCTCGCTGGCGAAAAGTTCGGTACGAGGGTAAGTGTGCCACTCACCCCAGAAACCAAGAAATCCCAGTTGCACAAAAGCCACGCGCGGATGATTGTTATACCGTTGCCCCAGCGCGCGAATCAATCGCACCAGCGCCTGCACCAGACGCGGGTCGTCGTAATCCGGCGAGAGACCACCCCCATATTCCGTGTAGGGGCGCATTTCCACGCCCATGTCTATCAGCCACTGAGGCACGCCTGTTGGCTGACCCGGATAGTCCAGATACACGCGAAACACCACATGGTTGTTGCGTGTGAGGTTCGTGTCCCAGCGTTGTTCCCACTGCTCGAAGCGATAGTCGTTCGGGTTCGGTTCCAGCTCGCGCCACGAGACATACCAGAAGTTCATGCTCACAGGCAAGTAGTATTGCGTGAGCCACGAGAACCAGTAGGGCGCCCAGCCCTTGAGCGGATTGTCCAGCGGACCGGGCGCCGCCGGGAAGACCACCGTTTTCGGACGCTGAATCTTCTGCATCGTCGCTGACCTCCTTATGAATTATTGACCCCAGAAACTATAAGCAGGAGTGTTGAACAACACACCGACCAGACTCCAGCCCATCCCAACCACTGCCTCGCCGACAATCAGTCCCAGAAAGAAGGGGAGCCACTGCCTGTAAAGTTGTAGCCCGCCAAACCGCACAATCAGCCACTTGATGAGCCATGCGAGCATCAGGGGCGCCCAGACCAGATTCATCGCCCAGCTGCCCGAAATGGCAAAACCGATCGGATGAAGCGGGAAGCCAAGCCAGTGGGTGCGGAGCATCATCAGCCCGCTGGCGACCACGAACCCCACGCCCATCGCCGCCACCTTGCCCTGATGCGGCTCCTGACCCAGCTGAACCCAGTTCTGCAGGCGATTATACGCCTCAAAGCCGAACTGCTGTCCTGCAAAAAACTCCGCGCCCGTGCCGTACCGATACGCATAGTGCAGGAACGCCCAGAAGCTCAAAACCGCGCCCCACAGCCCTGCCCACAGAAAGGCTTTGAAAAACGGCGTGAGCACCGCACGCTGGTCGTGCGCCATCTTGAAGCCTTCCAGAATAAACGGCATCGGATGGGAGCGATAGGCGCGGTTGAACCAGTAGAAAAAGTTCAGCATCGTCAACTCGCGCCCTGACCACTGATGCGTGCCCAGTGTCGTTGTCAGCACATGGTCAGGTCCAGAGAAGTGCTGGTCATGCACGGGCGGACCCAGCTCGGCGCGAATGCGGGTAATCACCAGCGCGAACAGCAAATAGAGCGCGACCGCCACCAGCGCGTAGTGCCACCGCATGCCGAACGCGCCCAGAAAAAGGGTCAGCCCTGCCAGCCCGCCAAAAAGACCCCATACCGCATGACGATAGGGCAAAGCCTCGGTGTCGTCCCGCAAATCGCTTCGGGAAGGAGTGCGAAGATGGGTCACGAGCTGCTTGACCAGCCCGCGCCCGCCCAGCAACAGAAACAGCCCAATCGCCAGATACGCGCCAATCCCCTGCTCCCGAATGTATGGGAACTCAGGCGTGATGTCCAGCCCCCACGCGCGGCTCACCACCAGCTGCGCCTTCCAGAACAGATAAAAAAACCAGCAGGAAAACAGCAAATCCAGCGGGAGCAAATAGCCGATCCCAATCGCGAAGGGATAAAACGAAACAGGGAACCAGCCCACCGCGTCCCACGGCTTATTGGTCATATACTGGGCGAGGTCCTGATGCTTGACAGGGATTTCGGGCACGGAAGGAAACCAGAAATGCAAGCCGTTGAGCAGGTTGATCCCGCCCGCCACGATAGCACCTGCCCAGAAGAGCCGCGCACGCCACAGACCTCCTTCAGGTTGCACCATCTGCAAAGGAAGCGCCACCAGCGGAAACGCCAGTTTCTCCTGCACCGTCCACTGATAGCGCACCAGCGAGCTCAGGCAGAGCATCGTCCACCAGAGCAGCCCAATAAAGACCAGCCAGAGCAGCAGGGGCGAGAGCCATGCTTTCAGGTAATCCCAGCGATAGAGGGTGTCGTTGCCGATGAAGTAGCCCCGAAGCGCTTCTGAGTCCTGCACCACCAGCGCAGGGGGCAACACCTCCAGCACTCGCTCAAAGCCCGCCTGTTGCGCCCCGTGATAGTACGGGTGCGCCATCATCTGAATGAGCGCGGGCACGCCGTCCAGCCCCACAAACGCCGAGCCGATACAGAGCATCGAGTAAATCAAGAGCAGTTCGGCAGGGCGAAACGCCAGCGCAGGGCGGAGCCGCGTCAGCAGCCGATTGGCAACCAGCAGCAGAATCAGCCAGAAAATGGCGTTCAAAAACAGCGAAATCGTGGTGGGGTAGGGACCCTCGCGCACGCGCTCAATCTGGACGATCCACGCCGCGTTAGGAATCATCAGGAGCGTGCCGACAAGCAGGGCGCGTCGGCGGGGGCGCACTGCCTGCTCCGCCAACACGCCCGTGCTTGACCCGACGAAGGAGGTCTGCTCGCGATGCTGCACAAGAGCCATAGAGTTCACCGTGGTGCCATAGGGGCGCCACCACCAGGGGCACCGGGCATCGGCGTGCCCGGCGCGCCCGGGGCAGGTTTAGCGACGCTCTCGCCATAACTCTGGACGCCGCCCGTCACGAAGAAGCGGTAGAGCAGCACGCCCACGACCAGCAAGAGCGCCACAATAATCCCTACAGCCACCGGAGTCGGAATTTCGCGTTGCATATCCGCCTCCCCTTACTGACCGTAGTCGTAGGTGCTGGCGCACTCGGTTCCTGTGGCGAACTCGCGGTCGCCCAGCAGCACGGGATAGAAGTGCGAGAAGTTCGCGCCGCGCCACTCGAAGTAAGGCGCTCCCCGCGCCGAACGCCGCGCCCACTTCGCGTGACCATCCACGAAGGTAAACACCAGCCCCTCCTGATGGCGCACCACGCCCTGCACCCACGGCCATTCGCGGTCATAGGGCACATACTTCATAAAGGCGTTCGGGTTGGCAGGACCGCGCAAACAGGTGTATTCGCTGTAGATATAGTTGTTGTCCATCACCAGCGCCACTTCTGACACGCGCTCAATCTGCGCCAGTGAGACCGGACTCAGGCTCTGGGTGCGGTTGATAATCACCTGGTTCAGCCCATACTCCACCTTGGGCACGAGCCACTGGTTCTGAGGCGGTCTCCCGCGACCGCACTCCCACAGGGCATAGGAAGCGTAATACCACTCCCCTTCGTAGCTGGGGCAGTCGAAGATGCCCGCGTTTCTGATGTAGGGATGTAGCAGGTACGCCCAGTGTTGACGCGGATGGCGTGCGTCGTGCATGAAGTAGCCCGTTTCGCTGGTGGGACACCCGCCAGGCCATGGCTGGATGAAAAATTTCTCGTCGTAATCGGTTACATAAGCCACCACGGCAATCCCGATCTGGCGCATGTTGCTGATGCACTGGGTCTTGCGGGCGCTTTCGCGCGCCTGCGCGAACACAGGGAACAGAATCGCCGCCAGAATGGCGATAATTGCAATCACGACCAGCAGTTCAATCAGTGTGAACCCTCTGCGATAGTATCGCATACTCTCACCTCACTGTGTGATGTTTTGCAGGGAGCCAGCCACGGCTCCCTGCAAAGTGTTTTTAGCATCCGCTGCCGAAGCTGAACAGCACCTGCAGCAGGTCGGCGTCGTCCACAACGCAATCCTGATTGACATCGCTGCTCAGCCCGTCGCCGCCGTTGCCGAAGTCAAACAGCACCTGCAGCAGGTCAGCGTCGTCCACACAACCGTCGTTGTTCACATCGCCAGCGGTTTTGAGAAACACCTGCTCCAGCTGGATGTAGTCAAAGTCGGCGCTGGGCATGGGATCTGCCGTAAAACCAGCGACATTGAAAAAGCCGACATAGCCGCCGTTCTGCACAATGTCGCTCACAATCTGCGGCACATCCATCGGCGAGGGCCAGATGGCAACCCAGTCGTCGTCGATACCCTGGCGCTTAATCTTGATGTTCACTTTGCGCACCCCGTCGACGATGCCTGCGTCCTCGATTCGTAGACCGCAGGTGGAGCTGTTCTGCCCATCATCCCAGAAGCCTGCGGAGGCGCCGCCATAACCATAGCTCCGATTGATTTCCTGCGCCGTGCTGACCCAGAACCGAATCGGCGAGGCATTCGGGTCCACAAGCAACATGACGGTGTAGTAGTTGTCCATATCCTTCATTAGAATAAGCCCGGTCTGAGTGTAGGCGCCCGGGATGTTGCCGTTCAGGTTGAGAGTCACGGTGGTCTCAATCGCCCAGCCGTCGCCGAATCCGCGCACAGGCAGGTTCAGGAAGTTGTTCGCGTAGTTCCACTGCTGATAAATGGAGTTCCATGGGTGGAAATCGATAACCAGCAGGTCGTCCTGAAACCTGTAGCGGGACGGGTCTTCCGAGTTCCAGTAATCGCATGCGTCAGGATTGGGAGCAATCACGGTCCATGACCATGGCAGACCTGGGTCAAGCCCACCCGAGAACTCGTCGCGTACATTCACCTGTGCGTAAGCGTTTACGCTCAAGCACAACAGCATGACTAATCCCCATCGATTCAGGTAGCCTTTCATCGCTTATGCCTCCTGTTGCGTGATTTTTGTGGTGCTCTGACGCACCACAAAGCGCGTTGCGACCGTCTGAACAGGCTCTGTGTCGCTTTTTTCTTTCTGCAGTAGATGAACCAGACTCTCCACAGCCTTCTCCCCCAGAATTGCATAATCAATTCGGATGGTGCTGAGTGGCGGAATGAGCCACTGTGCCATCGGGATGTCGTCGTGCCCTACGACTGAGATGTGGTGTGGCACGCTCAACCCGGCTTCCTGCAGGGCGAGCAGGACGCCCATCGCCAGCAGATCGGTGCGCGCCAGAATGGCGGTCGGGCGCTGCGCGTGCTGGAGCAATCGCCTGGTGGCTTCGTAGCCTCCCAGCGGGGTTTCGTTCGCGTAGAGAACCCCTTCGGGCACGAGGACTCCGCGATGCTGGCGAAGCGCTTCACAAATGTAGTCCAGCGCGGGGTCTTCGGGATGGCTGCCGATGTAGGCGAATTGCCGATGCCCCTCAGCCGTGAGATGCGCGATAGCTTCCTGCCAGCCTGTTTTGACATCCAGCACCACACAGCGCATCGTGTCGGGCATTTCGGCAGGAGGGTGGTAGGCAATCAGCACCGTCGGGATATGCGCCTTCATCAACGGCTTGAGCCATTCCGCGCTCACATCGGGATTGCCTATCAAAATCACGCCCGAAATCAGGCGCGAGTTAATCCACTGGCGCAGGGTACTCTGCCGATAGTGGCTATCTCCCACCAGATTCATCAGCAGGCGGTAGCCGTGCTTGACCAGCGCCGCCTGAATGGCACGCCCCAGCTCAATCAGAAACACATCGGACAGCACCTCCATCTGCCCCAGATACTCCAGAGCAATCAGCGTGCTGTGGCGTCGGGCAAGGCTCTGGGCGTGCAGGTTCGGCACATAGCCCATGCGCTCCATCTGTTCCAGCACGCGCGCCCGTGTTTCGGGGCTGATGCGTCCGCGCCCGTGAATCGCTCGCGAGACCGTCGCGACCGACACCCCCAGCGACTCTGCCAGCTCCCGAATCGTAATCTCCTGCGTGCGCTTCATCGCCAGCTGCCTCTGCGTAAGCGTTTTCGCAACCTGTGCTAATTATACACCGATTTGCGTTGCAATTCCTGCCAGAAGGACTCTGAAACTGGAGAAATTCAGGGGGAAATGTTCACGGGAGTGGAGGTCTCTTGCCCTCCGTCGGGAAGGCAAGAGACCAGAAAGAGGCTTCAGGTTCTCGGTGTGAGAATCAGCTGGTGCGTGGTGAGGTCAAACATGATGTCCGCGTTCAGCACCTCGCCGAGCAGGGCGGCGGGCACAATCACGCGCCCGTTGACAATCTGGAGCGGCGCCTCCAGTGTGAGGGGTATTTCGTTGAGGGTGGCGCGGTTCGCCCGAACATCCAGTACCAGCGTCTTCTCGCCCAGCAGAATTGTCGCCTGCTTGTGCTGGTTGTCCCATCGAATGGTGGCTCCTGCGCTCTCCAGTGCATGGCGCACCGTCACCAGGGGGATGCCCTCCTCAACGCGTGGAGCCACATCGGGCACAATTACCCTCCCGTTCCACACCAGTTCGAAGGTGCGGATGGTGCTGGGCAGGCGTGTGCCGTGTCGGAACAGGAGAACCGCGCTCTCGTAGGCGGTTGGGGCAGACGATTCGGGTGCACTCGCAAGCACGGGCGGAACGGTGAGTTTTTGCCCGCGCATCTGAGGCTCCGCCTTCGCCACGCGCCAGCCCGGTTGCCACTGGTAGACCGGCGTGGGCGTGAAGCGGGTGCTGGGAGGCACCTCAGGCGCGGTGAAGCGTGCTTCAAACTGGGGCTGCCCCGTGCCTGGAGCCGTGCGCCATGCGGCGGGATTGGTTTCCGCAGGCGCGAGCGCGACACTCAAAGCAGGCTCCGCAGGCACGGAGGGAATCGCCTCGTTCGCAGGCGTGCTGAGGCGCAACTCCAGGGGGGCGGCGCTTCCTGCCATCTCGCCTGTTCGAAGCCCCGAAAGTTCCGCGCTGGGCGACGACTCGACAGCGACCACCGCGGGTTCCACCATTTCGCCAGAAAGCTCTGGCTCCATCTGGCGCTCGGTGCGCCCGCCAGGGTTGTTCACAAACACGCGGGTGGGCGGCGTTTTGAAGGTCTGCTTACCGTCGAACACCCACACCTCTAAAGTGTGCCAGCCGTTGGTTTCCTGTGTAGTGTCCCACTGGTAAATATAGGGCGCGAAGTTGCGCAGGGCGCGCGCCTGACCGTCCACAAAAAAGGTTACATACATGTTGCCCTGCAGGTTGAGCCGCGCCTCTACGGGGATTGTGCCGCTCACACGGGTTCCGTTGCGCGGGATAATCAGGTTCACGGGCGCGTAGGGGTCAGGCTGAAGCTCTACGGGCGCACGGGTTTCCCCTATCAGGCGCCCCTGACGATCGTACAGACGAATAACCGCCTCGTGGGTGCCGGGGGCTAACCCCATGCTGGTCAAGCCAAGCGTTATCTGGGCGCCCTGCACGGTGCGTGTGGCAATCACCTGCCCATTCACCAGAATCTCCACATAGGCGGGACGCACCCGCTCGAACTGCAACACCACCTGATTGGCACTGCCCCGAAACACTTTCACAGGCGCGGCGTCCTGGGATGGGGCAACCATTGATAAACCTGCCAGCGCCAGCACGCTAATCCACTGTCGAGCTCGCATATAAACCTCCTTATTCAAAGTTGCTCCTGCATTAGATGATACAGCAACCCACCATGTACCCCCCTTCGCAGGCAATTCCTGCCAATTTCGGGCGAAATTCGGCGCCAATTTGCCCAAAACCCTTGACTTTAAGGGGGGTTAATCGTCTAAACTACTCATGTCCGCAAGGGGAGTACGCATGGAACGAGGTCTCTGGTGGCGAGAAGGGCAAGCTGACGCGGTGGTCAGTGCTGTGGGCGCGGCGAAATCCCCGTCAGCGGGCACCATTATCCGACGGAGGGCACATACATGAGGGAACACGGCATGATGGAGGAACCCTTCTTCGACGACTCCAATCTGTGTTTCACCTATATGCAAGATGAAGAATTAGTCTATTATGCGAAACAGGGGAGCCAGCGCGCCGCAGAGATTCTTCTCAAACGCTATCGTTCGCTCGTGGAGATGAAGGCGCGCTCTTACTTTTTAATCGGCGCAGAGCATGAAGATGTCGTGCAGGAAGGGCTGTTGGGGCTTTATAAGGCAATCCGCGACTTCCGATATGACCGTTTCCATAAGTTTCGCCCGTTCGCGGAGCTGTGCGTTACACGCCAGATTATCTCCGCTGTCAAAGCGGCGACACGCCAGAAGCATATCCCTCTCAACGATTCCATCTCCATCGATCGCCCGATTCAGGACCCCGCCAGCGCCGACGCCGACACGACGCTGGGCGAAATGCTTCCCGACCCCAACGCCCTGACCCCTGAAGAGGTGATTCTTTATCAGCGAATCCCGATGGCGGTGCTGCGGCTGGCGCAGGAGCGCATGAGTCCGCTGGAGCTGCAGGTACTGGAGTGCTATCTGGATGGGCTGTCCTATCGGGAGATGTCGGAAAAGCTCAACCGCCACACAAAGTGCATCGATAACGCACTCCAGCGGGTCAAGAAGAAGATTGTGCAGGTGTATCAGGAGTACTACGGAGAAGAAAACACAGCGGTGCGCCGTCGGAAACGCCTGCGAATTGCCCCGGAGCTGGACGATAACCTGCTATGAGCCGGATTCTGGGTGAAAGGTCGGTGCGTGCGGTGGCGCAGGAGGTGCTGCGCATCGAAGCGCAGGCGGTTGAAGCGCTGGCAGAGCGCATCGATGAGTCGTTCGAGCGCGCGGTGCAGGTGTTGCTGGCGTGTTCGGGGCGGCTGGTGGTGAGCGGGGTGGGCAAGTCGGGCGCGATCGCGCGCAAACTGGCAGGTACTTTCAGCAGCACAGGCACGCCCGCTCTCTTTTTGCACCCCACGGAAGCGGCGCATGGCGATCTGGGCACGGTAACGGCTCAGGATGTGGCGCTACTGCTTTCTTACAGCGGGGAAAGCGATGAGCTTGTCGCGCTCTGCCCCGCCCTTAAGCGTCTGCAGGTGTTCACGATTGCGATGACGGGGCGCCCCGATTCAACGCTGGGGCGTATGGCGGACCTGGTGCTGGATGTGGCGGTGGAGCGCGAGGCGTGCCCGCATAATCTCGCGCCGACTGCCAGCACCACGGCGATGCTGGCGATGGGCGACGCGCTGGCGTTAGCCACGATGGTGGCGCGCGGCTTTACCCCCGACGATTTTGCGCTCAATCATCCTGCGGGTGCGCTGGGGCGACGCCTGCTGCTGCGGGCGCACGATGTGATGCGCACGGGCGAGGCGCTCGCGATTGTGCCACAAGACGCCCCCCTGCGCGACGCGCTGTTCGCAATTACCCGCGCGGGCGCAGGCGCCGCCTGCGTGGTGGACGAAAACGGCGTCATGGTCGGGCTGGTAACCGATGGCGACATCCGCCGACGCCTGCTTCAAGACGAACGCGCCCTCTCGCAACCCGTGCATGAGGCGATGAACCGCCACTTCTACCGCCTGCAGGGCAACCCCCTTGCAATTGAGGTGCTGGAAAAGTTCCAGAGCCTGCCCGTCAAGATTGGCGATATGCCCGTGCTGGACGACACAGGACGCCCGATTGGCATGATTGCACTCAAAGACCTCCTGCGAATCGGGATTGTCTAACCTTCTTTCCCCCACTCAAAGCAGAGTTGCAGGACAGGCGCGTAGGTGCGCCGGTGTTGGGAGCAAGCCCCGTACACCGCCAGCGATTGCAGATGGGCAGGCGTTGGGTAGCCTTTGTGCTGGGCGAAGCCGTAAGCAGGGTAGAGGGGGTCTATGTCGCGCATCAGGCGGTCGCGCACCACTTTCGCCACGATGGAGGCGGCGCTGATAGCAGGGTGGAGCGCATCGCCGTCCACAATCGCCTCCTGCGAGATGGGGTAGTCGGGCACAGGGAACTTACCGTCCACGAACACTTTGTGCGGATTAACGGGCAAGGCGAGCAGGGCGCGTCGCATTGCCAGCAGGCTCGCCTGCAGGATGTTGAGCCGCTCAATCTCGCGCGGCGACGCCACCCCCACCGACCACGCCACCGCCACCTGCTGAATCTGCCTGAAAAGGTGTTCGCGCGCCGACTCGGAAAGTGTTTTGCTGTCGCGCACCCCTTCCAGCCTCAGCGGCTCCCGCAGCAGCACGCAACCTGCCACCACGGGACCCGCAATCGGACCGCGCCCCGCCTCATCCACGCCCGCAATCAGCCTTCCTTTCATGCGGAGGTGCAATTTCGCCCTTCGGAGATGTTTTCCCGCCTCTGGAGCAGGAAAAGAAGCGCCGGGCGCGAAAGGGGAGCGTGATGTATCGCCTCGTGTGGATTCTCGGCTGGGCTTGGCTCATATCGCCTCTCTGGACACAGCCCCTTTCGGATGGTGTTTTCGTGTTGACCGACCTGATGACGCGCTGGCATACGGGCGCGGTGTCGGATGCGCTCTCGCCCTCTGTGGTGCGCACAATCCAATCGGGCGGGGTGGTGCGACAGGGCGCGCTGTTGCACCCCACGCGACGCCCTGCACGGGCTGTGTTCACACTGGAACTGCCGCGTGTGGATGCAGGCGACCGACTCGTGCTGACGGCATGGGCAGGTGTGGACGATAACGCCCGCCGCGATGACCCCCAGAATCCCCACGACGGCGTGCGCGTGAGCCTGAAGGTGGAGGATAAAAGCCTCGTCAGCGTGGAATGTCGGGAGCCGGGCTGGCAACCCCTTTCCGCCGACCTGACGCCTTTTGGCGGGCGCACAGTCAAAGTAGCGTTTGAGGTAGACGGGCTGGGCAACACCAACTACGACTGGGCATACATCGCGGATGCGCGGATACTGCGCCTGCGGGAGCGCTTCGCCACCCCTGCCCGTTCGCCCCTGCCTCCTGAAGGGGTGCTGGAGGTGCGCGGCACACCCGGCGATCGGTTCGAGCTGGACGCGCCCCAGCAGAAGCCGATTCGAGCCACCATCCCCGATAGCGGCGTTCTCTGGATTGCTTATGCATTTCACGGGGCACGACATGCGACTCTCACCGAGCTGCAACGCGAATCGATGGCGCGGGTCTATCGGCTTCAACCCCGTTTGCGCTTTGCAGGTGTGTATGCTCGACGCGCGCTTTATGCACCCAACGAGACCGCAGAGGGCGTCGCCGTGATAGAGAATGCGGGTCAGGGCACATGGGAAGGGCGCCTGCTCGTGCGTGTTCAAGCCTTACAGGAGGCTCGCCTTCTGGATGATGCCCAACTGGCTGAAGTGTTGCTGCCCCCTGGCGCAAGGCATGCAGTACGGTTCCGTGTCGGCTTGGGCGCTCAGCCACGCCTGAGCGTGATGCTACGCTCCGCGGCGGGCAACGACGGCGTGATTTTCAGCCCGACCGTTTCGGCGTTGCCCAGCGGCATCCCCGACGAGGGCAGTTTCGTGCGGCAGTTTGGCATGGCGTGGGTGTTGCAGAATGAGTTTTTGCGTCTGGTGCTGACGCCTGCTTTCCCCAAAGGCTATGCCGCGCGGCTTTACGGTAAGCACGCGGGTGGCTGGACCCTGCTGGCAACAACGCCCACCCTCGCCGAGGCGGTGCTGAACGCCGAAAACGCGCCCCCTAAACCTGCCGTGTTTCTGCCAGAGAGCATCACGCCCAACGGCTCACGGCTCAGTCTGGTGCTGCAGGGCACGGTCGGGCTGGTGGGGCGTGCTACCCTCGGCTATCGGCTGGAGGGCAGTCGGCTGGAGTGTACGGCGCGGCTGACCAGCACGCTGGATGCCCATCTGTATCGGTTCCGCTTCCCCGACTGGCGCGTGGGAGACGGCTCTTTCGGTGAGCGCAAAGACGAAGCGCTCTTCCCCGGGCTGGAGTACCTGCTGGACGAGGAACCGTCGTCCGATACGCGCTTCGCCGCGCCACCCTATCACCTGCGGCTCAGCCCGCACCCCTATAAGGTAACCGTGCCCGTGATGGCGGTTCGCTGGCGCAACTGGCTGGTGAGTATGACATGGAACCCCGAAGCGGGCTGGTCGGGCGTGCTGCGTGTGCCCAACCCGATGTTTGCCTCGCCGAATCATTTTGAGTGGGGCGCGCATCACCGCTTCGCGCTATGGGTGCCTGCCATTCCTAAATGGGCGGACGAAAACGCAGAACAGGCGCGCGAACCGTTCCGTTTGCTGAAAAACGACTCGGTTCTGCTCTCGGCGACACTGGTGGTGCGCAACGATGCGGAGGATGTGATTCAGGCAATCGCTGACTATTTGCGGGAGACGGGCATGCCGCAACCCCCCGCGCCCCAGCGTACCGACCTGCAGGCGCTGACTCTCACAGTTCAGGGGCTTCTCGGCAACTATGATGCGAACCTCAAAGCGTGGCGCCACACAAACACGGGACCGACCTTCTACGATCCGCAGGTGGCGCTGCCGTTGTGGGTGCTGGGGCATCGGCTCTATCCCGAAGATTCGCGGCGGCGCGCGGCGCTCCAGCAGGTTCGTGAGGCGGTGAGCGCCCAGCCGCGTGGGAACATCGGGCTGGAACTGGCATTTTACATCGGCGGGCTGCCCAGCGTGTTGCAACAGTGGGACGGGACGATGGAGTCGGTGCGCAAAACCCAGCGTGCCGACGGCTCGTGGGGCTGGAACCCTGAGACGCCGCGCCACGCAATCTTCGGCAAGGCGGGCGACACCGCCAGCGGCTGGACAGGGCAGCATGCGGCTCGGATAGGGCAGCACGCCCGAATCACGCTGAACCCTGCGTCGCGCGAGTCGCTGATGCGGGCGCTGAACTTCCTGATGCGCCAGCGACGCCCCGAAGGCGCTCAAACATGGGAACTGCCCCTGCATGTGCCCGACCTGCTGGCAGTGCCGTATGCCATCAACGCCTTTCTGGACGCCTACCAGCTCACGGGCGAGTCGCGCTATCGTGAGTGGGCGGAGCGGTGGGCGCTACGCGGCGTGCCGTTTGTTTACCTCTGGAGCGCGCCTGACCGTCCCATTATGCGCGGCGCGACCATCCCCGTGTTCGGCGTTACATGGCTCAGCCAGCAGCCGTGGTTCGGTGTGGCGGTACAGTGGAACGGGCTGGTCTACGCGCGGGCGCTCTATCGGCTTGCGGAGCAAAACCCCGAATCGCCCTTTGACTGGCGACGCCTTGCCGACACCATTACGCTCAACGCCGTGCAACAGCAGGAGTGGACCTCCGAGCGCTATCCCGCCCACGAGGGAATGTATCCCGATGCGTTCAGCATCGTCAAGGGGGCAGAGGAGTATCACTGGGACCTGAACCCGCGTCTGGTGGCGCCCTGTCTTGCCCAGCGGCTGCGCTTCGCCATCGAGCCGAAAACAGTAATCGCGCGTCGGGGCGCGCGACTTGTCGCCTGCACTGCGCCGGGCTTACAGTCTGCTGAATGGGAGGGGGAGCGCATGGTGATGGAGATTTCAACCCCCGTGAGCGGCTTGCCCGCGCTCCATGTGTATGTGGCAGGCTTGGAGAGCGTGAACGCAGTTCGGCTGAACGGGCAGCCGCTCCCCCAGGTGAACGACATAGACAAGTACCTCTGGGAGCTGGGCGAACCCGCCTCAGGCTGGCAGCGCCCTCATGGGGGCTTGATAATCCGTGTAGTCAACCCCCCAGATCGGTTTACGCTGGAGGTGGAGTAATCTTCTCAGAGGCTCTTTAGGAGAGCGAGCAAGCAACAGAATTGCACCGCGCTGACGCCAGACGGCTGAAGCCGTTCCTATGAGACGAAGCCGACCTCCGTCGGCTGGAAACGCGCGTTTGTCTGGCGCTGGAACGGGAAGCCCCCGAAAGCCAGCGGAGGCTGGCTTCGTTTTACAGGAACGGGTTCGCCCATCTGGATTCAAACACGAAATTCCGAGACAGTCTCTCAGCGAGTATCCCCTGCAACATCTTTCCTTCCCAGAAGGAAAGTTTACCCCAAAACTTTCCTTGCGAGAGGGAAAGAAGAGGAAGACCGTCTAAGGTACCATGTAAGCAAGGGGATGGTGTTATGTTGTGGCTACGGTTTACGGAGCGTGCGCGCAGGGTTATCTTCTATGCGCAGGAGGAAGCGCAGCAGCTGGGGGAGTCTGAGGTCAACACTGAGCATCTCCTGCTGGGGCTGGTGCGTGAGTCGGACAGTATTGCTGTGCGTATTCTGGAGCGTCTGGGGGTAAGCCCGCAGCGCATCCGCAACGAGATTGAGCGCTATGCAATTCGTGGCGGGGCGCGCTCATCGGGGGAAATGTCGCTTGCCCAGCGTGCGAAGCGCGTGATTGATCTCGCTTATGACGAAGCGCGGCAATTCAATAACAACTACATCGGGACGGAACACCTGCTTCTGGGGCTGATTCGCGAGGGCGAGGGACTGGCAGCCCGCATACTACAGAAGCTCGGTGCTGATCTGGAACGCGCCCGCGAGGCGGCAAAGTCGCTTCGCGAGGAGTCAGCACCCCCTCCCAGTCGCGCCCGCGCCCCCAAACGCACCGAGTTCGGGCTGAACCTGAACTGGCTAGCGCAGGAACGCCAGCTGGAACCCGCCTACGAACGCGATTCGGAAATTCACGCGCTCCTGCAGATTCTGGCGAAACCCGACCGCGCCCACGCGCTGCTCGTTGGCGAGCGCGGCGTCGGCAAGACCACAATTGTGCATGGGCTGGTGAACCTGCTGGTATACGGCGAGCCGCTGCCTCCTCTGAGTGGGGCGCAGGTGATGGCGCTTACCCCCTACACTCTAATGCTCCACGCCCGCACGCCTGAGCGAGCCACTCAACTCCTCGACGAGCTCACACTTCGGAGCAGTGAGTGGATTCTTTACCTTGACGACATGGAAACGCTGTTTGAGCTCTCGCAGGGCGACTCTGACCCCCTGCTCTGGCTGAAACAGATTCTGAGCCTGAAGGGTGTGCGCTTCGTTGGCGTTTATAACACGGGCAACCCGCAAGATAGTGAACGCCTGTCGCATCTGAAGACGCTTTTCACAGTTATGACGGTTGGGGAGATGACGCCCGAAGCCACCGTGCGGGTTCTCTATCGGAAGCGCCCTGAAATCTCTCGTCAGCTGGGCGTTGCGGTTTCGGACGAGGCGATTGAGAGGGCGGTTGCCTGGTCGGTTCGCTACCTGCCAGATCGTCGCCTGCCAGAGAAAGCGATAGACCTGCTGGTCTCGGCGGCGACGCGAGCCAGCCTCGGCACGAGCCTGCTGCCGCCCACTTTCTGCCAGCAGATTGCCGCAGGCAACTTGCCAGAGCGCGGGGCGCAGGAAAGCCTCTTTGACTACCTGCGACGGCTGCTGGAACGACTCCGCGAATTGCAACCCGCATCGTCCCTTGAGCAACAGATGCTTCAGGAGCAGCGGCAGTATCTAATCCAACTTATTGAGCGCCTTTCGGCAGGAAATGCGGTACTGGCGCTCACCCCTGCCGAGGTTGCACAGCAACTTCACGAGTGGACGGGAATCCCTGTGGAGCAGATAATGGCGGACTAATCCGCTTTTGGTGGCAACAGCTCGTCTACGGGAATCACGCTTTCGGGTTTGGCGACGGGGCTAATCTGGTCGCCCGCGCGGTAAATCGCCTGCTGACGGTAGCCGTAGCCATAGGGACGCCCCGTCATCGGCGCTGGCTCGCGAAACACTTCCAGCACCCATTCCTGCAGGTTGACAATCCAGTATTCGGGGATGCCCGCCCACGCATAGAGGCTGGCTTTGGTGTGGCGGTCCAAGCGCAGGGTTGTTTCGCTGACTTCCACCACAAGCAAGGCACGGGAGGGATGGGCGTGGGCGAAATCGCGTATCGCCCCTTCCACCACCGCCACATCAGGCAGGGGTTCGTCTCGCTCGCTCAAGGTGAGAGGGAGTTGAACCCGAACGACATAGCCTTGACCGAATGCCTGACGCAACGCCTCTTCACACAGGCTGATAGCCGTCGCGTGGGCGCTTTTCATGGGGAGCTCCTTTGCGATGAGTTCGCCGCCAATCAGTTCAATCTTCTCATCGGGCTGGAGGATGCCCGCGTCGTACATCCGTTCCAGTTCGGCGCGAGTGAACTTGCGCCGATACCCTGCCCGATACGCAGGCACAACCCGCGATAGCACTTTCGCCATACTCACAGTATACCTTGAGGCGGCAACAGCTCGTCTACAGGAATCACACTTTCAGGCTTGGCGACGGGGCTAATCTGGTCGCCCGCGCGGTAAATCGCCTGCTGGCGGTAGCCGTAGCCATAGGGACGCCCCGTCATCGGCGCTGGCTCGCGAAACACTTCCAGCACCCATTCCTGCAGGTTGACAATCCAGTATTCGGGGATGCCCGCCCACGCATAGAGGCTGGCTTTGGTGTGGCGGTCTAAGCGCAGGGTGGTTTCGCTGACTTCCACCACAAGCAAGGCACGGGAGGGATGGGCGTGGGCGAAATCGCGGATGGTGCCTTCCACCACCGCCACATCGGGCAGGGGCTGATCGCGCTCACTGAGTGCCAGCGGGAGCTGCGTATCCACAAGGTAACCTTCAGATTCGGGAAACACCTTCTGCAACGCGCGGACACAGAGCCGAATCGCAGTGGCATGGGCGCTTTTCATGGGGAGCTCCTTTGCGATGAGTTCGCCGCCAATCAGTTCAATCTTCTCATCGGGCTGGAGGATGCCCGCGTCGTACATCCGTTCCAGTTCGGCGCGAGTGAACTTGCGCCGATACCCCGCCCGATACGCAGGCACAACCCGCGATAGCACTTTCGCCATACTCAGAGTATACCACGAAAGGTATAATCCATGCGGAGGACGCTATGGGCGAATACCGCTTGTTGCTCAAGCATGTGGATGTACCGGGCTATGATACGCTGGAAGTCTATCGTCAATACGGTGGTTATCAGGCGTTAGAGAAGGCGCTCCAGATGGAGCGTCAGGCTGTTATAGACGAGGTGAAAAAATCGGGCTTGCGCGGGCGCGGCGGCGCAGGATTCCCCGCATGGATAAAATGGAACGGTATTCCCAAAGACGACGACAAGCCCCACTATGTGATTTGCAACTCTGACGAGGGCGAGCCAGGCACTTTCAAAGATTTTGAGCTGATGTATAAAGCGCCCCACCAGCTAATTGAGGGGATGATTATCGCAGGCTATGCGGTGCGGGCGAAGTGTGGCTATATTTACATCCGTGGCGAGTATGTGGAATGCGCCCGCAAGGTGCGCCGCGCGATTGACGAGGCGTATAAAGCGGGCTATCTCGGCAAAAACATTCTCGGCAGCGGCTTTGACTACGATATCTACATCCACATGGGCGCAGGCTCCTATGAGTGTGGTGAGGAGTCGGCGCTGATGTCCAGCCTGATGGGCGAGCGCGGCATGCCGCGCCTGAAGTTCCCTCACGCGCCCCTGCCCACGATTGCAGGCGTGTGGGACTGCCCCACGCTGATCAACAACTGCGAATCGCTCAGCTGCGTGCCCCACATCATTCGGAATGGGGGCGAGTGGTACGCCCAGCTTGGCGCCAGCACCAAAAACTCGCGGGGCACGAAAATCTTCTCCGTCAGCGGGCATGTGAACCGCCCCGGCAACTATGAAGTGGAGTTCGGCACGCCGCTGATGGAACTGATTGAGATGGCAGGAGGCGTGGCGGGCGGCAAACTCAAGGGGATTATTCCGGGCGGCTCTTCGATGCCCATTCTGCCTGCTGAAAAGTGTGAGAACGCGATTATTGGCTACGAAGAGCTGATGGAAGTCGGTAGCATGGTCGGCTCTGGCGGCTGCATGGTGCTGAACGAGCATACCTGTATTGTGCATTTCGCGTGGCGCACGGCGGAGTTTTACGCCCACGAGTCGTGCGGCAAATGCACCCCCTGCCGCGAGGGTACGCGCTGGATGGTGCAGATTCTGGAGCGCATCCTGCAGGGCAAGGGACGCATGGAAGATATTGACCTGCTGCTGGAGATTTGCGACCAGATTGACGGGCGCAGTTTCTGCGCGTTAGGGGACGCGGCGGCATGGCCCGTGCGGGCGTTCATCAAAAACTTCCGCCACGAGTTTGAGTATTACATTCAGCACGGGCGGAGCATGTACGCCGATAACCCCGAATCGCAGAAGATGTTCCCGCCGAAGGGGTATCAGCGCTATAACCCGATGCGCTACGAATACACCTTCGGCTACGCGCCCCGCAAATAGTGGGGGCTACACCACGATATTGACCAGCTTGCCCGGCACCACGATCACCTTGCGGGGCTGACCACCGTTCAGGAACTGCTGGACGCGCGGGCTGGCGAGCGCAATCTGGCGCATCTCCTCCTCGCTGAGGGTGGCGGGCACGCGAATCTTATCGCGCACTTTGCCGTTCACCTGCACCACCATCTCAATTTCCTCCGCTTGCGCCAGCGCTTCATCGTGCTGCGGGAACGGCTGCTGGAGCGTGAAGCCCTCAAACCCATACTGCTCCCACAGCTCGTCGGCGATATGCGGCGCGAAGGGTGAGAGCGCCAGAATGAAGCACTCCACCGCCTCGCTCACCACCGCCATCGCATCCGCACAGCAGGGTGAGTTCGGCGTGTTGACCTCGCGCCAGTAGTCTTCTAAGGCGTTGAACCACTCCATCAGTGTGGCAACCGCCGTGTTGAACTTAAAATCAGGGATGTCGGCGCTAATCTTTTTCAGGGCGGAGTGGGTGCGCTGGCGCATCGCCCGCGCTTCCTTGTCCAGATTCGGCTGGCTCATCTGGAGCGACTCGCGCCAGTGGGGCACAAAGCAGGGACGAATCTCCATAAACAGCCGCCAGATGCGGTTCAGAAACCGATGCATTCCCTTGACGCCCTTATCGTCCCACTGAATGGCGACATCGAAGGGCGCCACGAACAGCTCATACAGGCGCAGGGTGTCGGCGCTGTATTGCTCCACAATCTCATCGGGCGTAATCACATTGTAGCGCGACTTGGACATCTTCTCCCACACCCAGATGAGCTGCGCCTTCTCCTCTTCGGACATCTTCTCCAGCTCGTCGCGGCGCACCAGAATGCCCACCTCGCCAGGGCGGAGATGCTCATCGGGCTTGGGCGGGCGGTAGGGCGTCAGCGCCAGCACCATGCCCTGATTGCGCAGGCGGTAGAACGGCTCCTTGACGGGCACGATTCCTGCGTCGTAGCCCACTTTGGTCCAGAATCGGGCATACAGCAGGTGCATCACGGCATGCTCCGCGCCGCCCACATAGTAGTCCACAGGCATCCAGTAGGCAACTTTTTCGTAGTCAAACGGCTTCTGGTCGTTGTGGGGGTCGCAGAAGCGCAGGAAATACCAGCTGCTGCAGGCGAAACCGCCCATCGTGTCGGTCTCGCGTCTGGCAGGCTGACCGCACTGCGGGCAAGTGGTGTTCACAAACTCTGGAATGGTCGCCAGCGGCGATTCGCCTGTGCCCGACGGCTGATACGCCTCCACATCGGGCAACAGCACAGGCAGCTGGTCTTCAGGCACGGGTACTTCGCCGCACTGCGGGCAGTGAACAATCGGGATGGGCGCGCCCCAGTAGCGCTGGCGGCTGATGAGCCAGTCGCGCAGGCGGTAGTTGACCTTGCGCTCGCCGATGCCGCGCGCTTCAAACCACTCCGCCAGCCGCTGCATCCCCTCGCGGTTCGGCAGCCCTGAAAACTCGCCACTGTTGACCATAATGCCGTTGCCCGTGTAGCATTCGGGGTTGTCGGGGACTGGCTGACTGAGGTCGGGCACAATCACCACTTTGATGGGCAAGCCGTAGCGTTTGGCGAAGTCGTAATCGCGCTCATCGTGGGCGGGCACTGCCATAATTGCGCCCGTGCCGTAGGTCATCAACACATAGTCCGCGATGAAGATGGGCACAGGCTCGCCATTCACGGGGTTGATGGCGTAGGCGCCTGTGAAGACGCCCGTGCGCTCGCGCTCGGTGGAGAGGCGGGTCATCTCATCCAGCCGCCGTGCCGATTCGCGATACGCCTCGACCTCTGCACGGCGGTCGGGCGTGGTGATGGCGTCCACCAGAGGATGTTCGGGCGCCAGCACCGCGAAAGTCATGCCGAACACCGTGTCGATGCGCGTGGTGAAGACCCGAAACTTCAGGTCGGGGCGCCCCTGAACCTGCATTTCGAACTCCACGCCCTCACTGCGCCCGATCCATGTGCGTTGCATCTGCTTGATGCCTTCGGGCCAGTCCAGCTCGTCCAGGTCTTCCAGCAGGCGGTCGGCGTAAGCGGTGATTCGGAAAAACCACTGGGGCAGGTCGCGTTTTTCCACAAGGCTCCCACAGCGCCAGCACTTGCCCCCTTCTACCTCCTCATTTGCCAGCACCGTGCGGCATGAGGGACACCAGTTCACGGGCGCGTTTGCGCGATATGCCAGCCCCCGCTTATACAGCAACAGGAACCACCACTGCGTCCACTTATAATAATCGGGCTGACTGGAGTTGATTTCGCGCTCCCAGTCGTAGGATAGCCCGATCATGTTCATCTGGCGCTTGTAGTTCGCCACATAGCGCGGCACAGTGATTTTGGGGTGCGAGCCTTTGTTGATGGCTTCGTTTTCGGCAGGTAGCCCGAAAGCGTCCCAGCCCATCGGGTGTAGCACATTGTAGCCGCGCATGCGCATAAAGCGTGCCAGCGCGTCGCAGGGGATGTAGTTCCGGCAGTGCCCTACCGATAGCCCATCGCCCGATGGGTACGGGAAAAACTCCAGCACATAGCATTTCGGCTTGTCAGGTGTTTCCTCGGTGCGAAACAGCTTCGCCTCCTGCCAGCGTTGTTGCCACTTCGGCTCAATCGCTTTCGGGTTATACTCGTGCATGCTCATCTCCACCGGGGGGAAATTATACCGAACGAAAATGCCCGGTGCGCTCCCGTTTTTACCAGGCGGATATTCAGGTTCGGAAGATCAATGATATTCTTTCAATCCCAGCTGTTTAGCACTCGGTGAGAAACTCACCAGCACCGCGGTAAGGTCAACTTGTCTACGAACCTGCGGAGAGGGGGTGGTTGGGTCCTGCGAGTGCGGGCTATAGCCGCAGACAAGCAGGGCAAGTGCTATCCCGGCAATCGTCTGCACTCTCATGTCTGGACTTCTCATGACAAGCGCTCAGCAATAACGGCGTCCCACTAACTTGCGTCGCTATGCACCACCTTCATCGCTCCTCCTCACAGGGCTACTCATTCTTTGAGGATTCGTATCTGCTCTACAAAGACCAGGTCTGGTATCGTTCTGCCCTGAGCATCCAGCGGTCCTGCCCATGGGCACCAGTAGCCCCGCACTTCCAGCTCCATCCCTAATTTCAGCCCCAGCAAGCGATGTTGCTGAAAGCTTCTCTGCCATCGCGGAGTCCCTATCAACCGAACCTTCCGACGCAGCTTCACCCTCACAACCCGGTCAGCCGATTTCAGTTTACCTTCGCACCCGCCAGTGTCTTCATCTACCTCTACCAGTTGTCCTTTCAGTCGAGCAGGTGGCAGGTATAGTTTCCAGCTGACAAGGCGCACTTCTGGACTGTCTATGGAGGCTTCTGAGTCGCTTACAGTCAGTTCTCCTCGCAAGATTAGCCGCATACCCAACTCCAGATCATGCGGCTTAATCGGCTTGCCTTCTGGAGACAGGAAGCGTGTCTCGTCAGGCGCCCAGCACATCAAGACAACCGCATTGGGGGGAAGCCCTAACTGACGGGCGGTCGGCTTCACGGGAAACACCCGAAGTGTCCAAGCGCTATAAGAGATGTCCATCAGCAGCCCCACAAGGGTGGTTTCTCTTGCTGTTCTCAGGAAAGCACGGCTTGTTATATGCTTCCAGCGTGCCATTCTGCCACCTCCTACGGCAATCGCTCTGTGATAACAATCACCCAAGCATTTTCACGAGGTCCCAAACCTAGTTCTTGCGCCACCCTGCGACTTAAGTCAATCCCAGCAGGGTTAGTCACCCCGCGGCAGCACTGATTACGCCCACGCCTCTCACGGGGTCGGTCCTTACAACGCATAACCACACAGCCCTCTCCTCGTCGCATGTCCGTACTGCTACACCTACGATTTCTGTCGCCTGCTCCGGGATTATACCCCTGATAATAAGTAGCCCGAGATTCGGGTTCCTTTATAATTTTCTAAAGCTCTGCAACAGCGCAGCTTCAGCCGTCTACGGGAAATGCGATTTTCGAACACCCTCCAGCCCCTTGCATTCAGGGGCGGGAATGTGATAAAATTCACAAGCCATGCCCAGAGCAAAAAACGCGCAACCGAAACTGGTGAATATCGAGATCAACGGCATCCCCCTGCAAGTGCCCGAAGGCGAGCTACTGGTGGAAGCCGCCAAGCGTATCGGAGAAGATATTCCCATCTTTTGTTACCACAAGTATATGAAACCCGTCGGGATGTGCCGGATGTGTCTGGTGGAGGTCGGCTACAAGCAGCCCGACGGCTCCGTGCGCAAAATGCCCAAGCCACAGGCGTCCTGCACGCTCCCCTGCACAGAGGGCTTGGTTGCGTGGACGCAAAGCGAGCAGATTATCAAAGACCGCCGCGCCGTGCTGGAGTTCCTGCTGATTAACCACCCGCTGGACTGCCCGATTTGCGACCGCGGTGGCGAGTGCCCCCTGCAGAACAACACGCAGTTTTACGGACCGCCCATCAGCCGCTATATTGAGATTAAGCGCCACCTGCCGAAAGCGTTCCCGCTCTCAAAGTATGTGATGCTGGACCTGGAGCGCTGTATTCAGTGCGGGCGGTGTGTGCGCTTCACCGAAGAGATTTCGGGCGATGCGCAGCTGGCGTTGCTCTTTCGCGGAGCGCAGACACAGCCCCACACCTTCCAGCTGACCGAGTTCACCAGCCGTTTCAGCGGGAATGTGATCGAAATCTGCCCGGTGGGCGCGCTGACCAGCCGTACCTACCGCTTCCGCGCCCGACCGTGGGACATCGTAACGCAAAAAAGCATCTGCACCATGTGTTCCAACGGCTGCAACCTCTACTTTGACAGCCGCGCGGGGAAGGTGGTGCGGATTAATGCCCGCGAGAACCCCGAAGTGAATGAGACATGGACATGCGACAAGGGCAAGTTCGAGCAGGTGGAGTTTCTGAACGCGCCCAATCGGCTGACCCAGCCAATGCGCCGCAACGGCACGGCGTGGGAACCCATCTCGTGGGCGCAAGCCTATGAGCTGATGCTGGAACGCTTTGCCCGTGCGCGCGGCGCGGTTGGGGGGCTGGCAGGCACGCGCTTGAGCAACGAGGCGCTCTATCTGTTCCAGAAACTGATGCGGGCAGGCTTCCAGAGCAATCATATTGACCACCGCATGACGCGCTATCAGGGCGACCTCTGGGCGCATGCCCAGAGTCTGCTGAACAAGCCTCCTGTAGCGAACGAGTATCGCGACCTGGAGGCGACGCACCTGATTTTCGTGTTCGGCGCGGACCTGGTTGACGAGCAGCCGATGGTGTTCCTGCGGGCGCGCAAGGCGTGGCGCCACTACGGCGTGAAGGTGGCTGTCGCCTACCCCGTCGCGAACGCGGTGGAGGAGTTCGCCGAAACGCGCCTGCGATACCGCGCGGGGAGCGAGCTGGCGCTGGTCAAAGGCTTGCTGTATATCCTGCTGGATAAACTGCCAGCAGAAACCGTCGCCGCGAACCTGCCCGACCACGAGTGGCTGCAGGCGCTCCTGCAGAATTGCACCCCTGCGTGGACGCAAGACCACACGGGGATTGCGGCGGAACAGCTGCTGGCGTTCGCCGACACGATTGCGAGCGTGCCCAGCATGCTGATTCTGACGGGCGAGAAGGTGTGGAACCACCCCGAAAGCGAGGAGCTGGTGAAGCACCTGATGTGGCTCACGCGCCTGACAGGGAATTGCCATCAGGAGTCGGGCGGGCTGAACCTGCTGCCGCTGGGCGCGAACGAGCAGGGCGCAAGCGATATGGGCGTCCTCCCCAACCGCTTGCCCGGCTACGCGCTGGTGGAAGACGAAGCGGCACGCGAGCGCTTCACACAAGCCTGGGGCGCACCTGTGCCCAGCACGCCAGGCTTGACGACCGACGGCATTCTGCAGGCGTGCCTGACCGGCGAGATTCAAGCGCTCTATCTGGCAGGGGCGAACCCCGTTCGGGAGCATTACGACCCGACGCTTGCCGAGC